>OOBR01000676.1_pt1 | contig 29255 bp, 18 predicted proteins | sample 1671281 | NCBI WGS metagenome assembly OOBR01 (sample SAMN06348140, study PRJEB24527) | human gut metagenome | biome: human gut; feature: ankylosing spondylitis patient; material: feces | host: Homo sapiens | place: China | collected 2015-10
CGAAGAAAAATTATACAACTGAGTACCATCGTAACGATCTACGCCACTTTGATTGCCCAATACACCATAAGACAGTCTCAGCTTTAAGTTACTGACCAAAGAAGATAACGGCTGCATGAAGCTTTCCTCACTCAAACGCCATCCTCCAGATACTCCCCAAAAGAATTGCCAGCGATTTTCGGGACGGAACTTTGAAGAACCGTCATATCGCAGATTGCCTTCCACCAAATAACGTTGTTTATAATCATAGTTCAAACGTCCGAAATAGGACATCATTGCCTCATGCCATTTTGCAGGCTTACTGTCTCCATCTTTTATCAGAACTTCTCCGGCACCATTTGGTATCTCTAAAGACGGATTGATATCTTTTACAGATACAAAAGTATATTTATACTGTGTGTAATTATACTGTGTACCAGCCATTGCACTCAGATTATGTACTTCCGCCAATGTTTTGTGCCAATTCAGGTAACCGGAAACCATATAGTAGTCTGTTCTTGAAAAAGAATCAGAGTATTTACTCTTTTCCTGAGTAGGTTCTGTCGCCAACAATTTAGTGCCTGCATAATTATACCAATCAATAGATTTCTCTACTTTCTCACGTGTAGCGGTTGAAGTGTTATAGCCCACATTGACAACGGCATCCAGATCCGAATATATCTTCCAGTTCAACGATTCGCTGATATTGATAGCCGAAACCTTCAGTTTATTGTCTCCACCTTCCTCAGCCCACCAGTTCAATGCACGCCACGTTCCCCATCCATAGGGACGTCCGTCGATAGTAGAAGCAGGCAAACCCGGTTGTGGGGAAGACTGGGAAAGAACTTTCCCTATCATACTGGGAGATACTTGATCCTGACGGTTATAACCGATACTAGATGTCAACATCACAGCATCCGATAGCTTAAATTGGTTGTTCAAACGCATATTGTAACGTTGATTGTTATTATTTCCCCATTTCAAGGTACTGTTGTCATACATATATCCCAGTGACAAACGAAACAAGTTTTTCTCTGTACCTCCCGAGACACTGAGGTCATGTTGTGTAGACCATGAATTTCCCCATAAAATATCCTGCCAGTCATTATCCATAAAGACAAAGTCTTCCACATCCTTGAATCCTTCGGGAATCGGGTGTGCACTATGACTCAAATCAATGTACTGGTTCTTATACAATTTGGCTAGTCTGGCATAGCGAATCCAGTTTGAATCAGAATAGCCATCATTAGTCTGAGCAGTAATCACTGCATCCGCCCATTGATCCAACGACATCAATTCCGGTTGAAGCCCTACCACTTTTCCAGTAAAAGAACCATTATACTGGACAACAGTTTTACCCGCTTTTGCCTTCTTCGTTGTAATCAATACAACACCTCCCGCTGCTTTCGATCCATATATAGCAGCCGAAGCATCTTTCAGGAAGTTGATAGATTCAATGTCATCCGGATTCAAATTACGCATACCGTTGATACCGTCACTATATTCCACACCATCTACAATAATGAGTGGATCAGTAGAGTTGGATGAAGACGCTCCACGAAGTTTCATACCCCAACTCTCATCTCCAGGAGCTCCGGAATTACGAGTGATAAGTACTCCGGGCACAGTGCCCTGCATTGCCTGCAACGGGCTTGACATCGTACCTTTATTTTCCAGTTGTTTGGCTCCTACAACGGTTACAGCACCTGTTAAAGATTCCTTTCTCTGAGTACCATATCCTACAACCACCACTTCGTCCAGTACTTCAGTGTCTTCTTTCATTATAATCTTCCGCAATTTAGGATCGGAAGCCGGAAGTTCCATTGATTTAAAACCAATATACGAAATAACAATCACAGCATTCGGAGAACTTACATTTAAAGAGAAATTCCCATCAATATCAGAAATTACTCCATTCGTAGTTCCCTTCTCGAGTATACTTGCACCAATAACAGGTTCTCCCTTCGCATCCACAACCTGACCTTTGACTTGTTTTTGAGACTGTGCTATAGTCCTGCTATCATTAACATTTGCATAAGCCCATGTCCGGGAAGCCGGACACAGCATCAACATCAGTCCTAAAGCAACTATGACCGCCTTATTAGGTTGCGAATTAAAAATTAATCCTCTTCGTTTCATAAAATTAAATTTGAGGTTTAAAAATAGTATTAAATTCTTGTTCTCTAAAATTTGTTGAGGCATAAAGATACCTCTCACTCAGTATTGATTCCTTTTCCATAAGCACCAAAGGTTGTTTATTATATGAATAATTTTATATACAGTTTCGGAAGAAGTCACGCATATCACGGCGTCCGAGAAAAAGATGGTTTTCCACTGTACGGCAACTCAATTCTAATTCGGAGGCTATCTCCGGAGAAGATTTATCCTCAAAACGATTTAACGTATAGATCAGCCGTCGCTGTTCGGGCATGGCTGCCAACCGTGTCCGTTCCATCGCCATCAAATCATCAGCAATGATTTTCTCTTCAGTATCATTGGAAGAAGTGACAGTAAAATCATAGAGGTAACTATCTATCTCCTGCTTTTTATAATAACGACGGATATAGTCGGTCACTAAATTGCGTGCGATCGTAAAAAGGAAGTATTTTACTGTACCCGGACGGAGCATCTGTTTGTAATCCATCAGACGCACAAATACATCTTGAGTTAAATCCTCCGCTTCATAACGGTGAGCAATCCGATAGGTAATATAGTTTAAGATTACCTGATGATATTCCTCGTAAGAACGGGTGATAATGTTGTCGGAAGTGTAAGCTGTTGTCTCCATAATACTATCTTTTTCGGTTTTGAACACGATGCAAATATAAAGGCAATTCCGGAGAATGATTTCAAAAAACAAGGGAGATGAATCTCAACGCATCTAGGTAGACTTTATTTTATTTAAGCAAATGAATTACAATCACTTACACACTTTTTAAACGGAGTCTCACTTTATAAAATGAGACTCCGTTTGGGCATAATAAGCAGACCGATGGTTCACATCTCATCAATTTGAGCAAAGTAACCTGGGAAATAAAAAGCCTTTGGTTATTGTCACTTATCACCTTGGCAGGACAAGTGTCTTATAATTAAAGCAGTAAGGGTGATAATAGATGGTGATAATAAGGTGATAATAGAATAGTTATTGATTTCTATTATCACCTGTTTTTGATAAACGATCTATTTATTCAATTGATTATCAGGTGTTAGACAGACTATTCAAGGGTAACGTCTACCAATGTTAAAAACACCATTTTTGCCATGAATGTACGTTGTTTACGCCCAATATTGTTCTATGTAAGCTGCATGTATTAAGACAAAGGCTGAGAAGCTTAACATACAAACAAGGCTTGACTAATATATTCAGGTGCTTTCATGTATTCATTTCACGTACGTGAACCGTTCAGCTCATGTACGTAAGCCCAATGAATCACGTACATGAACCGATGGAATCACATACATGAAACGATCTCTTGTTACTGACCGAATACATTAATCTTACCTGCATAATATCTTAATGAAGGGAGCACATTTACTATTCATCTTTAGCCGTTCCTCCGATACTGCGAATATACTCGTTCGGAGTAACTCCGGTACTTTTCTTGAATGAACGGAAGAAAGAAGCACGTGAACTGAAGCCGCATAGTTCTGCCAATGCTGTCAATGTATAACGAGAGTAATCATTATCCTCTACCATTTTCTTGAACTGGGCAACCCGATACTCATTTATAAAGTCATAGTATGACTGATTAAGATATTGATTGAGCAGATAGGACAAGGAATGGGAAGAAGTATGCAATGCGGCGGCAAGTTCTCCCATTTTCAAGTCGGGATTAATATAAGGTTTTTCTTTCTCCACATAAGCAACAAGCCTGTCATGAAGTTCTTTACATTCGGCTTCGCTCATACGGTTGGCCTTATATTTTTCTTCTGTAGGATGTGGTTCCGCCGTCTTTTCTTCTTCCTCTTCTTCTTCGGATGAGATCTCGTGTACTTCCATGACCAATGGAGCAGATTTCCGCACATAATATCTCACCAGAACAACGATCAGAATAATCGATATAGCGAGAATCACCCATCCCCACCAAGGAATCATCGGCTGCACAGTCACCTTATAAATGGCCATTGATTGTTCATTGCCCGGAATACGTACACAGAATGTGTATGTCCCGGAAGAAAGCCCATAATACGATACTTCACTCTGTGCTGTCAGCAACTTCCAGTCACTGTCCGCTCCCTCCAGTTTATACTCATATAACAAGGCAGAAGGTAATCCATATGCAAAATCGGTAAAACAGAAAGTAAGATTGTTCTGATTATACTTCAAAGACGATTTATTGATAGAAACTCCATTAGCCAGAATATCCGTAAAGACAATCGGACGGACCTTTCCACGTACCTCATCTACCTGTTTCGGATCTACATAGATCAACCCCTTGGTATTGCCAAACCACAACAGTCCTCTTTCATCTTTATAAGCCGCTCCGTTAGTGAAAGTCGGTCCCGGCACTCCGTCATTGAAGGTGAAGGAGTCATACTCTTCTCCTTCTTCCTTAATACGCAACAATCCATCGTTGCAACCTACCCACAGCCAGCCTTGATTATCTTCTGTTATTGACATCAGCGAGTTATCGGGAAGCGTAGAAAGTACTGATTGATTGCGGAAATGGTCCATCGTTAAGGTAGAAGTAAACAGGCTGCCTTTCTCACGGATAAAGTAAAGGTTATGTTCTGCATCTTCATAAATAGTACGTACTTTATCTTTGTGTACAAATCCTTCCGGAAACACATTGGAACGAAGGCTTTGTGAGGCCGGATCATAGATGCACATACCGGTTTCTGTAGCAATCCATCCTTTTCCGGTAGAGTCAAAACTTACTTCATACACATTTCCTTCGGGCAACTGAGAGTTGGTGCTGGTGAAGTTTTTGATTTGCTTTGTCTGCCCGTTGTAACAGAATAGTCCCTGCGAGGTGCCAATCCAAAGATTTCCCCTGTTATCCGGTTTTACACAGAAGATATGTCCTTTCTGGAAGAGTTCCGTATCACCTTGTGTAAAGTATTTGAGAGATAACGTCTGCGGATTTAATACCATCATACCACCGCCATACGTACCGATATAATATTCACCTTCATAGAAGCAAATGGTAAGGATCAGATCGGACGTAAGAACCGGTTTCACGAAACTTTTCACTATGCCGGTAGCTTCGTTAATATAGAACAATCCGTCACGCGAACCAATCACTTTCTCCGGTCCCCGGTTTACGAACGAACGAATTGATAAATTGGCAGAGTTAAACTGAGGAGGATAAGCGTACGTACGGAACAGTCCGTTTTGATACAGTGAATAATCCAATCCGGCTTGGAAATGTCCTACCCAGACTGCACCCCTGTCATCCACCAGTAGTGAGTAGATAGAATTACTGCGAATCCCTTCTTTATCATTCACATCATGGAAAAAGCGGCGAACCACTTTCCGGTCTTTGTGAGAAAGGAAATGAACCCCATTTCCATCTGTAGCGATGTACACCGTCTCCTTTCCATCACCGGAAATATCAGATATCACATCACATCCCAAAGAAACCGTATGGGCAAATGTCTGTTTCGGGATATCGAAACAGACGACTCCCTGACTCATTGTACCCAGATACAGCGTTTCACCTATGCGGGTCAGACAACGGAAATAATCGGCTTCGGGAACATTCTCTCTGAAATGCCAGGAATTGATCTGACCATCTTTCAGCGAATAAGAAAATAACCCTTGCACTGTTGCCAACCAAAGGACACTCTTATCTTCATTCAGGCAGAGGTCCATGATCCGGTTACAGGCTGCCAGCATATTTTTATCGGTCTGTACCTGAAGCAACTGACCGTCTTTCTGAATAAACAGTCCTCTCTCCGTACCTATATAAAGTACATCTCCATCTGCCAACAAAGCATTGACGGCACAGTCGATCTTCTCGGGAACGATTCTCTGCAATTCACTACCGGAGCGATTCAGCCGCCAGAGTCCGATTCCATTTCCGATCCATAGTTGCTTGTTATCGGTTTCTGTAATACAGTTCACCCGTTTCTTTCTTCCCGAATCTACTCCGCGGAATTCGAAATGCTTCACCTTCACACCGTCAAAACGGTCGAGGCCGTTGTCTGTCCCCAACCAGATGAAACCTTCCGAGTCTTTATAAATAGCATTCACCAACAAACCGGAAAGGCCGTCGGACATAACGACATTACGAAACATATAGGGTTGTGCCTGCAAGTTTTCCCCGCAAACCCAACACATTATTATAAGAACCAAATATTTAATCGTGCTTTTCACCTGCCAACGGGCTTTATCATATTAAACATGTGACAAACATACACAAAAATCTCCAAAAGAGAGCGGTTCCTTATCTAAAAAGTCGCCTCTCCGTATTTGCTGATGCTAATAGACAAATACGAAGAGGCGGAAGTATTTACTCAATGCACCCGAATAATTTATTCGTGCCTGTTCATTAAATTAAATCAATCTTGTAAATCCCAATACACTACATAACGCTGGTGATGCAAATCATAAAGCGGACGGATCACATCTCCTTGCTCCGTAGTAAATTTCAAGTCTTTTCCCACACGGTGCAATGTTCGTTCGGGGTGTTTCACGTCTATTTTCAATGATGTACGCAGATCGGCAGGAACATGAAAATTATAAGTATAATAATCGTTGTAAAGAGCAGGATCAGAGAAGGGAGCAGGTGCCTGCATTCCTTCCGTTCCCCGTTCTCCGGCAAGTACTAACGGTCCATACAGCAAAGCTACTTTATTCGGATTATCGGGAGTAGCTTCCAGTTCGATCTGCATGGGATAAGTGGCCGCAATACGGTCACCATCTTTCCATTCACGGGTAATAGCAATATAAGAACCCGGTTTCTGTTTCACTGACACCTTTTTACCATTCACAAGTACTTTCACATTTTTACTCCATGAGGGATATCTCAAATAAATAGTAGTATGCCTTGGCTTTTCTGCACGAAGAGTGAGCCGAGTAGTCTCTTCCTTCGGAAAATCGGTTTCCTGAAGAAGCGTCAGTCCTTTTTCTTTCCAAGTCACTTGGGAAGGAATAAACAGATTCACATAGATGCCTTTATCATTATGGTAATAGATGGCTTCTCCATATTTGGCATGATTCTCAAATCCACTGCCTACACAACACCAGAAAGAATTTTCTTTGGTGCTATACAGTTTATGAGAGCCGGAAAGTAACGGAAGGAAATAAGTTACCATCCCTGTTTCCGGGTCTTGCTGTCCAAGGATATGATTGTATAATGCTCTCTCGTAGTAATCGGCAATAGAAGAATCACCGGTCCAGCAGAAAAGATGGCGACTAAGTTTCAACATATTGTAGGTGCAACATGTTTCACCGGTATAACCAGTCAAGTGTTTAGAGCATTTCTTCGGGTCGAAAAAATGCTCTTTATCACTGCTGCATCCCGGAGCAAAGGTGTGATGGTCAATCATGGTATGCCAGAAAAACTCTGAAAGTTTTTTACTCGTCTCATTCTGTGTCAATTCATAGTTGCGAGCTTCTGCAATTACTTTCGGGATAAATGTATTTGTATGTTTGGTTCCCAAATCATCCCGAAGTTCTTTCAGTGGGTCGATCACGTCATTATGATAGAAATATTCCGCCAACCAACGATAACGCTCGTCGCCTGTGATGGCATATAAATTATAAAATGATTCGTTGATTCCCCCGAACTCATTACGTATCATTAACCGGCGTGTCTCTTCACTAAGCGGTTTCAGTTTGTTATAAGCCCAGTCGCCCATTTTGGTCACCACACTCAAAGCCTGCTGATTATCTGCATATAAGTATTGGTCTATCAGACCGGAATAAAGTTTATGCAAGGTATACCAAGGTGCCCAGACACTCTTTCCCTGAATATTGCGGTTGATCAGTTCTTCGGGATATGCGCTCAAATATCCTCCTTTAAGTGCATTCTGCACTTCGGTCAATCCATTTACAAGGCTATCTCCTTTGAGTTTGAAAATCTCACTTCCGGTAGCAGCGTACATCAATGCGTAAGCTGAAAGCAAATGTCCGGTAGTATGTCCGCGAAGTTCGCAGTCCAGAGATTCCCAGCCACCGAGTTTTTTTACAGTCATATAGCCGCCTTCACGACCTGCAAAGACACCGGCATTGGTCCGGAAACTATGTAACAGACGATTCACATCAAGAGAAGTCATCCATGCCGAATCCCGCAACATATTATCACGAAAACGACTCGCTAAGAGGCGGACATCCTTTAAATCAAAACTCTGTACCCGAATTGGAGCCACTGTCTCTTTTTTCATTTTTCCCTGATGCTGACCGGGGTATACAGACTGGGCGGACATCATAGTCGACACTACCAACCATCCTATTACAACTAGATTTTTCTTATTCATAATCATTCTTTATATCCTTTTCAATAAGATACGAATAAGCGCTGTTCAACACTCAATACAATGAAATTAATTCTGATTGATCGTTCCGTAAGCTTTCGTTTTATTCCATATTATTGATAAATAAAGAAACTTCGTTCTATCGGCTCTGCTGTCTGTACCTTTCCCGCCAGCCCATATTGCCAGGCAACTACTGTCACCTTCAACGGATATTTACTGCGAGGAGGTATCGGAGTAAATACAAGTTTGTTTCCGTCGATTTCCGCAGGGCCTTCTTTCACATAATAATATACAGGCAGTCCGCAATCGGAAATAGCCCGAAGAGTGACGGACTCCACCCCTGCCTTCACATCCCCAATGCCAGGGAAAAGTATATACTGTCGTTTCCCCTCCGTGTTACGGTAAGGAATCCGGAAACTAAGTTCCTGCACTGTACTTTTATATTGATTATCACCGTCATGACTCGCCAAGAGGCAGATGTCTCCTGTGCGACGCTTATTATACATTCCCATGCGGTAGAAACGAACAGTAAAAGTAGTATCATTCACCTTCTGTACCGGTCCGCAGATGCGGGTTATTTCGGGAAAGGTCGATGAATGTTCGTCGGAGATGGTTGTATGCAGACTATCCGTAAATACAGCTTTCAGATGAAAAGTAAGTCCATCTTCCTCCGGCAGGAAACGGGCGGCAACTTTCACATGAGACTTCGGGTGATATGCAAGAAGGCTGTTCTCTTGTACAAAACCAAGATATTGCGGTTTTTTCCCTCTTTCCTGACGATAACGTTCTTCTGTCATGTCAGCCATCTCTTTATCGAAATACCAGAAGGCATCATGCGGATCGCCTTTGTATTGTTTGAAGGGAGCTGCTTTAGCACGTCTCTTTTGGTCAGGATGCCAACGCTCGGCAAGCCATCCGTTTTCCGGATTCAATTTCTTCAGCATCACGGGCTTATCTACATCATACGTTTCCGGCAATCGGTACTCCATGGCTTTCTTCAGAAACAATGCAAGGTATACTGCTGTACGGTCTGCAATATCAAAATGTCCGCGCCCAGTATCACAAAGAAACGAGATGCAACTCCGGGGATACATCAGGCGAAACGCCAATGCCGGATTTACGCGATCTTCCCACCATTCATATTCTCCTTCGATCATCAAGCCGGGAATGCCGTCAATAGTACGTTTCCCCCACTCCATGTTATCACGTCCATATCCGGTAAGATTAGTACGCGGTGCGTCTCCATGAAAGGATATGACAGCCAATGTCCGTTCGGGATTCCATGCTGCAAAATTCCAAGGATAAGTTGCCATTGCCGAATGTCCGAAAGGAACAATCGGAACGTATTTTAATTCATTGTAACCGCTGATAGCGGCAAAGTCCTCCAACATCTGCTCAAATGCCCTCTGACTTCCGGCAGATACATCCCATTTCTGGTCCCAGCCCGGAGTAATCCAGATCAAGCCCATACCTATTTCGGACATTTTCTCCCGAAACAGAAGATTCTCAAACAGGGTTTCCTCTGTCATATTGTGAGTACCTATCATCACACCTCTTACCTGGGCACAATCGGAAGGTATCCATAGGAATGCCTGTGGATGATCATCAGTTTCGTTAGAAATAATGCCGGGTATCTGTACAGACCACTGCCATTCCGCCGCTATACATTCCGGCCATAACATAAACACTAATATTCCAAATACTAAAAATCGAAGTAGTTTCATGTTCCATTCATTTATCGTTATTTTATGTAATACGTAACGAAACCAAAGTATACTCAACCGAAAAATATAAAAAAACTATTATTATAGGAACTCTTTCATCGACAATTTCACAAAAACGTCGTATCTTTATTCTCAATTAAGAAAGGAGTGATATGGATTTACGTACAGCAAACGTAACTAGATATATTCTTCCCCTGCGGGAAGGCGGATCATTGCCGGCTTTGGCTGAAGCTGACGATGAGTTCAAATATGTCGTAAAATTCAGAGGAGCAGGGCACGGAACCAAAGCCCTTATCGCTGAATTGATCGGAGGAGAAATAGGCCGTACTCTGGGCTTCAGAGTACCGGAGATCATCTTCCTGAATTTAGATGAAGCTTTCGGCCGAACGGAAGCAGATGAAGAGATACAGGATTTACTGCAATGGAGCCGTGGATTGAATATCGGTTTGCATTTCTTGTCCGGAGCATTGACCTTCGATCCTGTCGTACATCAAGTGGATGGTAAAACCGCCTCACAGATTGTGTGGATGGATGCTTTTCTGACAAATGTGGACCGTACCATCAAGAATACCAATATGCTGATGTGGCATAAAGAATTATGGCTGATCGATCATGGAGCTTCCCTTTACTTCCAACATAGCTGGACCAACTGGCAGAAACAGGCACTCACCCCATTCGTGCAGATAAAAGATCATGTTTTATTGCCATTTGCCGACCAACTGAAAGAAACAGATATGGCATTCAGACAGTTACTAACCTCCGATAAGATACGGGAAATAGTCAATACCGTCCCCGACGACTGGTTGAACTGGACGGAAGGACAGGAAACTCCACAAGACCTGAGAGATATTTATATTCAATTTTTAGAGGAAAGGATCAAGCATTCCGAACTATTTGTAAATGAAGCGCAACATGCAAGAAAGGCACTTATATGAATACGCAACCATTCGTTTCGTTCCCAAAGTAGAACGTGAAGAATTTATCAATGTAGGTATTGTACTGTTCTCCAAACGATGCAAATACCTCAAATCACTTTATACGATAGATGAGAATAAACTGAAACTGTTTTCTTCCGAACTGGATATGAATTGTCTGAAAGAAGGACTGCATGTCTTCGACAGGATTTGTTCGGGTAGTAAGGAAGGGGGAATGATAGCAAGCATGGATGTCCCCGATCGTTTCCGGTGGCTGACCGCTGTAAAAAGCTCATGTATACAAGTATCCCGCCCGCATCCCGGATTTTCCGAGGATTTGGATGCTACCTTGGAGCGTTTGTTCAAAGAATTAGTGCTTTAAATGATCAATCATGGAATTTATCAAGATAACAGAGCAACCATCGCTCTATGATGACCTCGACAAGAAGTCGGTAAAAGAGATTCTGGAAGATATCAATACTGAAGACCATAAAGTAGCAGATGCCGTGCAGAAAGCAATCCCACAAATAGAGAAACTGGTCACATTAATTATTCCCCGAGTAAAAAAAGGTGGGAGAATATTCTATATGGGAGCCGGAACAAGCGGACGTTTAGGTGTACTCGACGCTTCCGAAATACCTCCGACTTTCGGTATGCCTCCCACCGTAGTTATCGGACTAATCGCCGGAGGAGATACCGCCTTGCGCAATCCCGTCGAGAATGCGGAAGATGATATGTCCCGCGGATGGGAAGAGTTATTGCAGCATCATATCAATAGTGAAGATACAGTCATCGGAATTGCAGCATCCGGCACCACTCCTTATGTGATCGGAGCCATGCGCACAGCACGGGAACACGGAATACTGACCGGCTGCATTACCAGTAATCCAAATTCGCCGATGGCTGCCGAAGCTGATGTACCGATAGAAGTGATTGTCGGTCCGGAGTATGTGACAGGAAGTTCTCGGATGAAATCGGGTACTGCTCAAAAGATGATTCTGAATATGATCAGCACTACTATCATGATTGAACTGGGACGCGTGCAAGGAAATAAAATGGTCAATATGCAATTGAGTAACCAAAAACTCATTGATCGGGGAACGCGCATGATCATTGAAGAACTCCATCTGGACTACGAAAAGGCTGAGGCACTTCTGTTGCTACACGGTTCGGTTAAGTCTGCGATAGAGGCCTATCGCAGACACAACTCTACTCAGCAAGAGTAAAATGCAGTGCAGCACCACCGGAGGACTTTAACTTCAAAGTTAGCTTATCTCCGGCTTTTATCTTCTTATGAGTAGTACGAACCTTTGTACGTGTATTCAACTTGTCGTCATCTTCATACAAGTTGACTATATACTTCGTTCCCGGTTTCAAAAAATCCGTGGTTAACGTAATGGTACGCGCTTCTGTATTTGTCATTGCTCCCACAAACCATTCTTTTCCGGAACGACGAGCCTGCACAATATATTCACCTATTTCTCCATCTAATGCACGACTTTCATCCCAAACAGTCGGGATGGCTTTCCAGAACTCCAGTTCCTCCTCACCTTTATACATAGCAGGATTATCATACCAAAACATAAATTGCAAAGGACTGTAATATACGGCTGCCATTGCCAATTGATGTGCTTTGGTGTTTTTCACGCGACTATTAAAATAACAGAGTGTATAATCTCCTGCGCCTGCCAAAAAACGAGTATAAGGGGGAATGGTATTGTGTGTCGCATCCGGCATCTCTTCATTTCCACGGATACCTTCTTGCGTCATCAAATTGGGATAGGTACGACTGAAACCGGTTGGACGATATTCATCATGAATATCCACCATCATTTCATATTCCGCACATTTACGGACTGCATCATGTAGCCACGTACTCCAATGCTGATTACCTATCTGTACAAAACCGAATTTAATTCCTTTCAATCCCCATTTTTTATACAATGGCAATAAAGAATCTAGCTGTTGAACCAAAGCACGTTGATTGACATAGACCATTAATCCAATGCCTCTAGATTCTGCATATTTACATAAAGCAGAAATATCAAGATCTTTATCCGGAGAAACCGTAGTAGCATCCGAACTCATTTTCATTTCCGGGCCATACCATCCTGCATCCATATGTACATATTGAATGCCACGTTCCGCTGCAAAATCAATGGCTGCTTTTACTTTCTCCTGTTTTAAGTCTCCAGAACGGAATACTTTCCCAGGCTTAATCCAAGAAATATCTGATATCCGACAAGGAGTATTTAAATTCAAAGCCAAATCATTATGATTGATCAAATCGACCGGACGTTCGGCAGCCATAATGACACGCCAAGGGGTACTGTAGGGAGAAATAATGTCAACGCTGCTATACAAGCTAGTTTCCAGTGTTGAAGGCTTCTCTGCAGACAAACGGAATTTTCCACGAGCATAATCCACCATCTCCGCTTCCAGTAATGCAACAGTCAATCCATCTGGCAGTTTCATAGTCAAAGGGCGTTCACTTTCCTCTTTTCCCCACCCTGACAGGGGACGAAGCTCATAAGGACCTTGTGCCCAACGTTCATAGTAAGCCATTGTACCTTCAGGCATTGTGAAACTTGTCCGTTCACCTGTAATATGTAAAAATAGCCCATTGGTCGTTTCCGGAAAATGATAACGGAATGCCACTCCTTCGTTATAGGCACGGACGATAATATTCATAAAGTAGTTTTTACGTTTGTCGTAACCGCCTTCAGTCATCCCTTGTCCCTCACCTTTACGAAACTTTAAAGTCATTTCATTATAACAGTCCCGAACTTCGGCACGTTCTCCATATACAGGTTTCCATGTTGCATCGTTTTTCCGATGATCAGTATCCGTTAATTTCAGATTCTCGCACCAAAAATGGCAAGTATCGTTCGGTACTCCCAATGCCGATTCAAACAATTGATTCTCTATCTGTACACCGAGTTCACCCTCCTCCACTACAGGACGATTCTTATATGTCAGCGTATAATACATTCGTGCATTATCCTCTCCGAACGAACGCTGGTAAAAGGTGAACCGATACGCTCCGTCTGGGGAAGTCAGTTCCCGGCGGGTTTCTGTCATCACATTCTGTGCCTTTGTCAGTGTCGGTATTACCAACAGTAAAAGCAAGATACTTTTCTTCATTCTATTTAAATTCATGTTTATCCGTTTTTCCAATATATACGAACGAATTAATTATTATACTCAATCTGTCTCCCAAAGAAACACTACTTCTCAATTCTTTTTATAAAAGTCTCTTTTCTTTCATACATTTCTGCAAATATAAACAAACATCTTGCAAAAATAAGCACAACATCACATTCAAAAAGCAGCTACTTTTGCATCAATTCATATAAATAATAAATAAAACCATGAACGAATTATTTAGTATTGCCGGTAAGGTAGCTGTAATTACCGGAGCAGGTGGTGTGTTGGGAGGAAATATCGCCCAGCACTTTGTACAGCAGGGAGCAAAAGTTGTAGCTATCGACATCCGTCAGGAACAACTGGACAACCGTGTAGCAGAACTTAAACAATATGGTCAGGATATTATCGGTATTATTGGAGACGTGCTGGACATCGCCAGTCTGGAAAAAGTAGCGGAAGAGATTGTTGCCCAATGGGGACAGATTGATATTCTGTTGAATATTGCCGGAGGCACTCTTGAACCGGATCAGAACTTCTATGATATGGACATTTCCTGTTGGGAGAAAGTGACCAGTCTGAATATGAACGGTACAGTCTATCCGTCTATGATCTTTGGTAAAGTGATGGCAGAGCAGAAAAAAGGTTGCATTATCAATGTGTCTTCTATGGCTGCTTATAGTGCCATCACCCGTGTGCCGGGGTATTCGGCTGCAAAAACAGCTGTAGCTAACTTTACACAATGGCTTGCCAGTGAGATGGCTCTGAAATATGGTGACGGCATCCGTGTAAATGCCATTGCTCCCGGCTTCTTTATCGGCGATCAGAACCGTCGCGTACTTATCAATCCGGATGGCTCGCTGACTGACAGAAGCAAAAAGGTTTTAGCCAAGACACCGATGAACCGTTTTGGTGATATTAAAGAATTGAACGGTGCCGTACAATTTTTGTGTAGCGAAGCTGCCAGTTTTGTAACCGGTGCAATGTTGCCTATCGACGGTGGATTCAGTGCATTCAGCGGCGTATAAAGAGAAGAAACTATGATGGAAAAAACATGGAGATGGTTTGGCAAGAAAGACAAGATTACCTTGCCAATGCTCCGGCAAATAGGTGTGGAAGGGATTGTTACAGCTTTGCACGACATACCGAACGGAGAAATATGGACAATAGAAGCGATTAATGCTCTGAAATCCTATATAGAATCATACGGACTGCGCTGGTCTGTAGTAGAAAGTTTGCCCGTATGCGAAGCGATCAAATATGGTGGGACAGAACGTGAACAGTTGATAGAGAACTACAAAGTAAGCCTTACCAATCTAGGTAAATGTGGAATAAAAACTGTTTGCTATAACTTTATGCCAGTCATCGACTGGATACGTACAGACTTGCAGTACCTCTGCCCCGACGGTACTAGCTCATTGTATTATGACCGTATCCGTTTCGCCTATTTCGACATGAAGATACTGGAACGGGAAGGGGCTGAAAAGGATTATACGGAAGAAGAACTTCATAAAGTTTCCGAACTGGATCAAGTGATCACCGAAAAAGAGAAGGATGATCTGATTGATACCATTATCGTTAAGACACAAGGATTTGTCAATGGGAACATCAAAGAAGGAGACAAAGAACCGGTCATCCTTTTCAAACGGTTGTTAACTTTGTACAAGGATATTAACCGTGACATCCTGCGAGAAAATATGTGTTACTTTCTTTCTGCCATTATGCCGGTTTGCGAAGAATACGGAGTGAATATGTGCGTGCATCCCGACGATCCTCCATTCCAGGTTCTTGGTCTTCCTCGTATCGTCACCAATGAAGAAGATATAGCCTGGTTCCTGAATGCAGTAGACAATCCGCACAACGGACTGACATTCTGTGCAGGTTCCTTGAGTGCCGGCGAACACAATGATACCCGCGAATTGGCTAAGAAGTTTGCTAAACGTACGCACTTTATACACCTACGCAGCACAGCCGCCATGCCGGGTGGAAACTTCATTGAAAGTTCTCACCTGGCAGGAAGAGGACATATCATTGACCTTATCCGAATCTTTGAGAAAGAAAATCCGGGATTACCTATGCGCATTGATCACGGGAGAATGATGCTGGGAGATGAAGACAAGGGGTATAATCCAGGCTATTCTTTTTATGGACGTATGCTGGCACTGGCGCAAGTAGAGGGTATGATGACGGTAGTGGATGATGAAATAAAACGTCAGATGAAATTATGATTCTCTTTCACCAGACATTGATGCAAAAAAGAAGGGAGAAGTCATATTTAACATCTCCCTTCTTTTTATCTATCATAGCAATAATCAATTTCTCTTTGAAACGATTTATTTCTTTTGTCCTTCTTGGAAATCCGGTATACGTTTTACATCCGCACCTTTCATTACACCTTTTTTAATTGCTTCATTGGTTTCTGAAATTTCTTTCTTAACACGCTTATAATATTCTTTAGTCAGAAAATACTATCTCCTTCAAATTTTTCACGTAAATCACCTAAATAAATAGTGTCTGCCGGATTTACTTCTTGTGTACTTGCATTTTTTTGTGAACTACTGCTACCACAAGAGGCTAACAATAAGCCTCCAAATAACGAAATAAAAATTAATAATTTCATATATCTATCATTTATAATATAAAACATGCTCAACGGTTCAATTATCAGGATCAGAATATCATCCTGTAACAGAGTGCACAAAAATAGTAATTTATAATATCATAATGATCATTTTTCTGTTCTTTTTCTATATTTTCCTACAAATTACTTGAGTAATACGTTAATTACTCCCTAAAAATGCTTCACACATACTTATATCATATCACCACTTTATCTATCCCTTTCTACTTTTTCCAATCGGAAAGCACTGAGACATAACTTTTGTCCGGCCTTGTCAACACGTAAACGCAATACACAGGCACCAGCCGAAAGTGAAAGTTCGCCAAGTTTTGTTTCTTTCCACTTTTTAGAAGAAGGGATCGAAGACGAGATTTCTAATCCCTGATCAGAGGCCATTGCTACATGTGAAGAGGAATTTGCCGAATAAGTAAGATAAACAGCGTAAGCTCCACTTTTAGGGATATTAACAGTATAATTCATCCACTCGCCGTCTTCTACCTGAACCACTACGTATTTATTATCTATTTTCTGTAATTCAACTGCTCCATCCGGACGATACTCATTTCCACGTACTGTCCCTATATTATGATAGGTATGCCCTTCAGGATTTTCTGATATACAATAATAATCATAATCAGCAGCCAAAATTGTACTGGGCAATTGATGCAAACCGGAAACTCGCTTACCTGTAGAAAAAGTAACCGGATCACCTGCCATCCAAGGGGTCAGTCGCTTAGTTAAAGTCCCCCAACCAGTCCACTCATAAAACCAATTCGGGGCTACTCCCCAATTCTCACATCCATAACGTTCTATCATATAATCACGATAACGCTGTAACCAGGTATATTTTTCAGCCGGTAATCCACTACGCACCGCATAATGTGCCAATGCCATTTCTCTGGTTCCTCCTGTCCCGGCAACATCTCCCCGTCCATGAGAGGAGATATTCACAGACTCCCAACGTCCGCTACGACTTTTTATCTGGAGATATTTCCCGTTATCAAATGTGACTTCATTCATATCCTTTGTTAATCCTGTTGGCTCCCAAGGTGTTTCCTGTTTTTTGTAAGATTGAATACTTGACAGGTTATAACGATAACTCCATTCTAGCCCGAGCAATAAACGATTGTCCAAACTACTATATAAAGAATCCCCCTGATTCCATGCCATTTCTGCAATAGCAACATAATTGTGCAACCCGGCTAATACATGTCCCTGATCACGACTGGATTCCTGACACTGACCATTAGGATAAATATAATATTGAAGCTGTTCGTCATAACCATAATCCTGAATATCATTCTTCCGTTGTAACAATTTATAATCAATCATAGTAGGAGAAACATGAATGGGTTGATCGCTGGAAATAGCCGGTCCTGAAGGATATGGCAAATCATCTTTACGATGTTTCATTCCCAGTAAATAGCGATAAGCACGGTCATACATTATCTCATTATCAAGATAGATAGCCATTGCCATCATACTGCGTGCTGCAAACAATCCTTGATTACCGAAACGCGCTGCATCAAAATTATAGATATTCCAATAAAAAGTTACTCCATTTTTTGTATCATCCAGATAATTAGCATATTTAGCAGAATAATTTTCCGTATTACTATACCCCGGATAAACCAGCATATCTTTGAAACGTTGCTGATCTTGCCGTGTCCATCCAGAATAATCTCTCATCATTTCAGCCGCATCAATCAACAAATAAATTTTCCCATTATCCAACGGTCCTGTACCACGGCTACTAGTATTAGTATAATAAGAATTTGCATTCAAATATTCTACAGCCTTACGTGCATAGGCTTCTTCTCCTGTCAAGTGCCAAAGAAGAGCTAAATCATGAGCACGACGCCCATCCACCCCGATTGTAGCATTAAATCGCCCTTCCTTTATTTGCTCTCCACGATTCACCACAGGTGCATCAAGTGATGAATAAGAAGACTCCTTCAATTTCAAAAAGGTAGAATAATAAGGTTCTTGTCTGGCCTCTACCATTGCTTTCATACGATCGAGGTCACCTTGCGTATAAGTAATACCCGGATGAACAAAACGACGTTGTGACTGAGCTACATCACTTGTAAAAACAATATTTTCCACATGAGGTCCTACATATATGCGTGCCATATCTGAAGTCTTATACCACCGAGGTTTGTCCGGCATATTATCATCAATCAATTTTCCATTTATTTTCAAATTTTCAAAACGTATGTTCTTTACCTTACGTTTTTCATCATATCCTTCAATAATAGAAAGTTCCGCATTCTCTCCGGTATAGGATATATTCTTAAACAATACGTTCTCAATTCCTCTTCCGGGAGCAGTACAGTATTTTTCATTATAAAAGATACGTAAATTGACAAGTTGCCCCTGACGGAAATTCTCAACACGGATGTCCTCAAAATGAACATTGCGTATTAAATTGTTATCACCTGCATTAATAGCCATACATCCTTGATAATCGACTTGTTTCTCTCTATGATCCAATATATCAATATTAATATAATTCAGATCTTCCAAAACTTCGGGAGCTTTAGAATTACCATGAATTCCAATAAAAATAGGATGGGCTACATCTGCCCAAAGAGTGGAATTCTGCATTGTTATATTCCGACAACCTCCTTCAAATCCCAAACGAGTGCCATAAACAGTTGTACAATCATCTGAGTTACGGCAGAAGACACCATCAAATAATACGTTATTGCTCGCAAAAACATTCATGCCATCTCCCCACCCATAATAACTAATACTTTTGACATTACGGATAGTAACATTTTCCGACCCTCCTGTCGCACATTGAGTAGCAACAATTCCTTCTACATAGACATCTCGGGAATTCGCAATACGAATACCTCCTTTTATAGAATAATCGATAATTCCTCTTCCTAGCAATTTTACATCATGTACGTTTTCGATTAGGACACGCCCCATTAAAACAGCTCCTCCTGCCAGATACACAGTCTTACCAGATGGCACTCTCAATTCCCCATTTTTTACTGTATGTATTCCAGGACCAAAGTAAATTACTTCCGGATTATCTTTGTCCGGAATCGTTCTTTCCGGAGATCCTGTAAATAAGTGAAGATTATGAAAAATATCCCCATTTACTTCTACTGACAAATTTCGAGGATGCTCTAATGTAAAAGTTACTGTATTACCATCGATCTGAAATGGGATATCATACGAGAGAGGACGGACTTTTGCCGTCTGTACTTCTCCCAAATTATAGGTTACGGCTACTTCCACTTTTCCTGTAAAATCAAAAATTGCCATCGAAGCATTTTCTACATAATGTCGTGTATCTCTTACCTCATCCACCTTAATCAGATAAGAAGATAAGGTATGCCAGACTCCATCTTGCAAACGGACCTTAACCGTAAAATCACTATTTAAAGCAACTCCTGCGGGAGCCTTCCAGGTTGCAAGCGTGTCTTTAGCAAAGATACAAGTTGCACCACCTAATAATGCAGCTAATAATAAGAACCAATATTTCTTCATGATATTACCGAATAAAATTCTTTTATAGTATTACGAACAATAAAGACGATTCACCTATTCTCTATCAAAGATATTTATGAAAACTCGCAAAACAACAATCGTTCAATTAAAACAATGATATGTTTATTCATCTAACAATGATTCTTATTGTACAGCCAATAACGTCAATTCGGTGGTTATTCCAGATTGCACCGCTTTTCCGTCAATCACTATCTTACAGGGGGCAGAAGAAAGAATATACCATTTTCCCTGCTTCTTTTCGAGCAGCACATTAGCAGCCTCCGAAGTCTGGATACTGATACCGGATGCAATCAGTTGCGTTCCGTTCCCTATAAACAGCGTCCGGTTTCCCGCATATTCGTTACTGATTACGGCATAGTCCGCTTTCACTTTCATTCCCTGATAGGTTGCGGTCTGCGACGAATCCGTCAAAGAGAAAATATGGTCAGTACGCCCGTTTTTACTTTCCACACAGATACCGGCAAAGTCTTTCAAACCGGGCTCTTCCGCATCGAAGTAAGAGACAGATTGAATAGCCGAAGGCTCTTTCTGCGTACTTGGTTCATAAACAGCAACAAAAGGACGGTTCCATGCTTCTCCATGCTGCCGGGCAACGAAGGTGAGCGTAGGCTGCTCCTTTATATTATAAGGCATATGGGGAGTCCGGCTCAATCCTTCGGTCATCGGTGACAGTGCGGTGAACACTTCCCGTTCCGGTTCTCCTTTCATCCAGAGATTCATGGAAATATCATCTCCGCCTTTATCCTTCATATCGATGGTAAAAGTCACTTTCACATCCTGACCGGTGGTAGCCACTTTCTTATCATATAAGTAGGAATAAGCATAAAGATGGGCACCTGCAAAAGCAAGTTCTTCGGTAGGCTGCAAATTCAAGTCCGTGCCGTCGGCAGCCGTTAGTGTCATTGTCTGACCTAGATTATGGTAGAAATAATCGTGCATTTTATCGCCTCCCCGTTCTTTCCGGCTGCGGAATACATCCACATAATACCCTGTCTCCGGACCGGTAGTAACAATGCCCATCAGTCGAGTCTGATCCGCCCTGCTCTCCGGCTCACGGAAAGCTACCTGACTATAGGTGACGGAAGTAAATCCTTTACCCGGTTCCGCCGAAGCCGGAAAACAGGAAAGCAAATCGAAAGAATGATTACTTTTCATCACCGGATAACTGGAAATGCCATCTACACAAACCGTATTATGACTGGGGAATTGAGAGTAATATTCCGCATAGTCCAGACCGCTATACAGAAAAAGTCCGATACCCGCATCCGGTCCCAGCACATATCCTTTTCCATAAAGCTCCATCGAAATGCCATTCGCGTGCATATGATTGCCTTCACTTGCATTGAGAGAAATCATCAGACTGTTGTGCGGATGCATTCCGTTGCGCTGTACCAGCCACGATACGTTGGGGGCATAGAACAGAGGAGATACATAATCCTCAATTTTCCCCGCCTTCACCTTCGGGTCCAGCACCAACGGCTTGTCCTCAAAGAAGGAGTTGACAGAGGCCCGTACATTCTTCTTGCCACTTTTTTCGCTGCCTTCCTCCGGATTCAGACATTTCAGCAAAGCGGTGAAGTAACGTTCCTGCTCTTTCTTTCCGTTTGCCTGCGCATTCTGTATCATCCGGATAAAGAAGTTCGTACTTAAGTAACTTGGATGCGTATCTCCGAAACCACAGATCATCCGGTTCGGAAAAAGATACTGCGGAGTGGCCGCTACGGCTTTTGCCAACACAGGCATTGCCTTTACCAAGTCATACTGCAGATTATGGTCAAACTGATGGGTGAAGTTCGCGTAGTCATTGATAACTACACTGCTGTATCCCGGACATTCCGCCCATATTCCCGTTTCGGAGTCAAAGCCGTAATCGGCCAACTTGGTCAGACTCCACTGGCGGATGCTCGAACGGTTCATTACGTAGTCAATATAGTATTCGCGTCCTTTCCCGTCCGCATACTCTTCATTATCTTCCAGCACCAGTCCCACGTTCATGATATATCGTGCCTGCAATAAATCCCAGTTGTTATGAGGGACTCCGTTGGTGATAATATTATCCGCCCATTTCTTCAATGCGCCGGCATAAATCATCATCTTATCCGGACAGTTGGATTGCAGATAATGATAGAGAAAGTCATACAAAGGGACAACGATATGCAAAGCATCCTCATGGATCACTTCAAAAGAAGTCAGCCCCACCAGTGTCTGCTGATGCCCGTGATTCAGGTCAACAGGAACATTTCTGTAATAGATTCCCGTCATATAAGTATCGAAAACACCGGCAGCCAGCCGGGCATACTTTTCTTCTCCCGTCATCCAATAGAGGAAAGCGGCGTCACGGGCAATTCCCAGAATCTCACAGTTCAGACTCTCAATATTGCGCCCGGTCTTGGACGGATGCACACTTTCCTGCGGACGGCCTTCCAAGGCATTGTTGCAGAAAGTCACGTTTCCTTCCGCACTATCGTCATAAGGTACTACATCTTCCAGTTTAGGTCGACCGTGCGTAGCGGCCGTCCCTCGTGTTCCGGTATAGCGAACTGTCGGGGCAGGTGCCTTCGCGCCTCCGGCATGGTCGAACACCTCACCTTTCACGTACACTTCCGTTGCATGCGACTTCCAGTACATGGCCAAACGGGATAATAACCAGTCCGGCTGACTTTCCGTACGTCGCGTATATACTTCCGTCCGTTCTTTCAGCTTGTTAAAGACATCTTGTGCCCATGCTTCCTTCTTGATCAACTTCCATGTTTCTTTTTTTCCTTCCGGGGTAGTCAGCACTCTCGGATGATCCTGCGGCATCTTCTCCGGCAACGGAATCTCCTGCCCGTGTGCATTCAGAAAAAAAAGCACACACAATCCTAACAAAATTCGTCTCATACTTCCATTTCTTATTTACGTTTGCTACGTATTTAATACGAAAATAAGGAATTATTTACCTAACTGGTATCAGAAAACCCGTTTTTATTTTCACCGGTACGGACTGCCTTCATACTCCGGACATTCAAGTATACTCAAAAAAGATAGCCTGCAAGCATACCACTTACAGGCTATCACAATCCCCTTTTTTCCCTTTGTATCAGGGAGGCAACTTACGTTTCCCCGTCCCCGCCGGAACTCTTGCTGTACATCCTTGCCATCAAGCTATATATACTTCATACAAGGAGCATTTCCCCATTCAGACACAGCACCGACAGGTCCCCATAAGCCACTCCACAATGTTCTTGCGAATCTCCCCAACTATCGTTGGATTCATATGGGTATCCGCCCTTTTTCGATGCGAAGATAATTTTTTTATGCTACTATTATAGTTAACACCGTCTATTAAAAGTGTTAAAAATAAAGATTTCATACCATACTTCTGCAAGCCGGCACCAAAGAAGAATATTTATTTTCTCTAAACAAAGCGCTAATTCCGAACAAAGAATTATATTTGCAGAAATCTAACAATTCTGATACTTATGAAAATACTATCTATCCATGATTTGCAAATAATCAGGAAGAGAGCGGAGCACCATCTTTCATTGCGCGAAGAAAGTAATGAAAAGGTTTCCGAAAAATGTTGCGGGCTGGCGTCCGGAACAGCACACCTCCAGATTCTTATTTGCGGAGGTACCGGTTGTAAAGCCTCTTCCAGTCAGGGCATCACTGAAAATCTTCAAAAAGCCATCGAAAGAAACGGGATTACCGACAAAGTAGACGTCATCACAGTAGGCTGCTTCGGCTTCTGCGAAAAGGGTCCCATCGTAAAGATCATTCCTGACAATACGTTCTATACCCAAGTCACTCCCGAAGATGCGGAAGAAATCATCAGCGAACACATCATTGGAGGACGAAGAATCGGACGGCTGCTCTACATAGACCCGAAGACCGAGCAAACCGTCAGCGACTCCAAACACATGGACTTCTACCGGAAACAACTCCGCATCGCCTTGCGCAACTGCGGATTCATCGACTCCGAAAATATAGAAGAATACATCGCCCGTGAAGGATACTTCGCACTGGCCGACTGCCTTCTCAACAAACAGCCTGCCGACGTCATCGACATCATCAAACGCTCCGGACTGCGGGGACGTGGCGGTGGCGGTTTCCCCACCGGCTTGAAATGGGAATTTGCCAGTAAGCAGGTATCGAACGTAAAGTACGTTGTCTGCAACGCCGACGAAGGCGACCCCGGCGCCTTCATGGACCGCTCCATCATGGAAGGCGACCCGCACTCTATTGTAGAAGCGATGTGCATCTGCGGTTACTCCATCGGTTCCTCCAAAGGACTGGTCTACATCCGCGCCGAATATCCGCTGGCCATCAACCGGCTCAAAAAAGCGATTGAGCAAGCCCGTGCATTCGGATTACTGGGGGACCACATCCTGGGGACAGATTTCAGCTTCGACATAGAGATCCGTTACGGAGCAGGCGCGTTCGTCTGCGGCGAGGAAACCGCCCTCATCCACTCGATGGAAGGAAAACGGGGAGAGCCGACCCTGAAACCTCCTTTCCCCGCCGAATCCGGTTATCTGGGCAAACCGACCAATGTGAACAATGTGGAAACCCTCGCCAATATTCCCATTATCCTGACCAAAGGCGCCGAATGGTTCGCCTCCATCGGAACGGAGCGCTCCAAAGGAACCAAAGTCTTCGCTCTTGCCGGAAAGATCAACAATGTCGGACTGATCGAAGTACCGATGGGAACTACCCTGCGAGAAGTAATCTACGAAATCGGCGGAGGCATCAAGGGAGGAAAGAAATTCAAAGCCGTACAGACAGGCGGCCCGTCGGGAGGCTGTCTGACGGAGAAACATCTGGATACTCCCATCGACTTCGACAACCTGCTGGCAGCCGGTTCCATGATGGGATCGGGAGGCATGATCGTGATGGACGAAGATGACTGTATGGTATCCGTCGCCCGTTTCTATCTCGACTTTACCGTCGAAGAATCCTGCGGTAAATGTACCCCATGCCGTATTGGCAACAAGCGCCTGCTGGAACTGCTGAACAAGATAACGGAAGGACGGGGCACGGAAAAAGACCTGGACACGCTTGCCACCCTCGGACGGGTGATAAAGGATACGGCACTCTGCGGACTGGGACAGACGTCCCCGAATCCGGTACTGTCTACCCTCGACAACTTCCGTGACGAATATCTGGAACACGTCAGAGACAAGACCTGCCGCGCCAAACAATGCAAGTCCCTGCTGACCTATACCATTAATCCGGAACTTTGTATCGGTTGCCACCTATGTGCCAAGAATTGTCCGGCGGATGCCATCAGCGGCTTGGTACGCAAGCCTCATGTCATCAACCCCGAGAAATGTATCAAGTGTGGCATGTGCATGGCACGCTGTAAATTCAAAGCTATTCTTGTCTGCTAAAATCTACTGCTATGGAAGAAAAACAAATTACCCTCCAGATAGACGGTCACTTTATCACCGTACCCGAAGGAAGCACGATCCTCGAAGCCGCCTGCAAAATCGGCATCAACATACCTACGCTGTGTCACATCGACCTGAAAGGAACCTGCATCAAGAACAATCCCGCTTCCTGCCGCATCTGTGTAGTCGAAGTGGCAGGACGCCGCAATCTGGCTCCCGCCTGCGCTACCCGTTGCACGGAAGGGATGGTGGTGAAAACCAGCACCCTGCGTGTGATGAACGCCCGGAAAGTGGTAGCTGAACTGATCCTGTCCGATCATCCCAACGACTGCCTCACCTGTCCCAAATGCGGCAACTGTGAACTCCAGACACTGGCACTGCGCTTCAACATCCGTGAAATGCCGTTCAACGGCGGCGAACTTTCTCCCCGCAAACGGGAAGTGACCTCCTCCATTGTGCGCAACATGGACAAGTGCATCTTCTGCCGCCGATGCGAAAGTGTCTGCAACGATGTACAGACAGTCGGCGCACTGGGAGCCATCCGCCGCGGATTCAACACAACGATAGCCCCTGCCTTCGACAGAATGATGAAGGACAGCGAATGTACCTACTGCGGTCAATGCGTAGCCGTATGCCCGGTAGGCGCACTGACCGAACGGGATTACACCAACCGCCTTCTGGACGATTTGGCCGACCCCGATAAGATCGTAATTGTCCAGACTGCCCCCGCCGTACGTGCCGCCCTGGGAGAAGAATTCGGCTTGCCTCCCGGCACACTGGTAACCGGAAAAATGGTTTACGCCCTCCGCGAACTGGGTTTTGACTACGTATTCGATACCGACTTTGCCGCCGACCTCACCATCATGGAAGAAGGTTCCGAAATCCTGAACCGACTGACACGCTATCTGGACGGAGATAAATCCGTCCGGCTTCCGATCCTGACTTCCTGCTGTCCGGCTTGGGTAAACTTCTTCGAACACCACTTCCCGGACATGCTGGATATCCCTTCTACCGCCCGTTCTCCGCAACAGATGTTCGGCTCCATCGCCAAGTCTTACTGGGCAGAGAAAATGGGAATCCCCCGCGAAAAGCTGGTAGTCGTCTCCATCATGCCCTGCCTGGCCAAGAAATATGAATGTGACCGCGACGAGTTCAAAGTAAACGGCGTCCCCGATGTCGATTACTCCATCTCCACCCGCGAACTGGCACGCCTGATAAAGCGAGCCAACATCGGCTTTACCCTCGTGCTGGACAGCCCGTTCGACAACCCTATGGGAGAATCGACCGGCGCCGGTGTCATCTTCGGTACGACGGGTGGTGTCATGGAAGCCGCCCTGCGCTCCGTTTATGAAATCTACACCGGACAGCCGCTGAAAAATGTCAACTTTGAACAGGTACGCGGACTGAGCGGCGTCCGGCGCGCCACCATCAACCTGAACGGATTTGAACTGAAAGTAGGCATCGCACACGGACTAGGCAACGCAAGGCACTTACTGGAAGATATACGAAACGGACATAATGAATATCATGTCATCGAAATCATGGCATGCCCCGGCGGCTGCATCGGAGGTGGCGGGCAACCCTTGCATCACGGCAACTCGGACGTTCTCTACGCCCGTGCCAACGCCCTTTACCGGGAAGATGCCAACAAACCTCTGCGCAAATCTCACGACAACCCGTATATTCAGAAACTGTATGAAGAATATCTCGGCAAACCGCTGGGTGAGAAATCGGAAATGCTCTTGCACACGCATTATTTCAACAAATCGATTGATTAACTTTAAACAAGTACTATTATGTCAGATATCAAGCTAGCCTGCGATGTGGTGGAACAAGTCAAGACGATTTGCGACAAACACGGGAACAATGCGGGCGAATTAATCAATATTTTGCATGAAGCGCAACATCTGCACGGCTATCTGCCCGAAGAGATGCAACGGATCATAGCCTCCAAACTCAGAATCCCCGTGTCGAAAGTCTACGGAGTTGTGACATTCTACACCTTCTTTACAATGACTCCCAAAGGAAAGCATCCGATTTCCGTCTGCATGGGCACGGCGTGCTACGTACGTGGTTCGGAGAAGTTGCTGGAAGAGTTCAAGCGGGTACTCGGCATCGAAGTCGGAGAAACCACCCCCGACGGAAAGTATTCGCTGGATTGCCTGCGCTGCGTAGGCGCCTGCGGACTGGCTCCGGTAGTCATGATCGGCGAAAAGGTGTACGGACGACTGCAACCGGTGGATGTGAAGAAGATTATCGAGGAACTGGAATAAGTCTTCCCCGCCCTTCAAAAGAGGATGTGACGTATCGGGTACCCGATATGTCACGCATCCTCTTTGGGGTCATATCCCCACTTCACATAAACCGCTCCCCAGGCAAATCCCGCACCGAATGCGGTAAATATCAGATTATCGCCTTTCTTCAGTTTCTTCTCAAAATCCCAGATGCAAAGCGGAAGCGTGCCGGCACTGGTATTGCCATAACGTTCGATGTTGACCATCACTTTCTCGGACGGTACTTCCAACCGTTGCGCCACAGCGGTAATGATACGCTGGTTAGCCTGGTGGGGAATCACCCAATCAATATCCTCCTTAGTCAAGTGGTTTCTGGCGATAATAGCTTCACAGGAATCCGACATATTCGCTACGGCATACTTGAATACCGTGCGGCCTTCCTGATAAATATAATGCAGATGATGATCCAATGAATAATAGGAAGGAGGACATACGGAACCTCCCGCTTTTATATGCAGAAAAGGCAGCCCTTTACCATCCGTTCTCAGCACCGAATCCATGATGCCGACCTCTTCCATAGTCGGTTCCAGCATAAAAGCGGCCGCACCGTCGCCAAAGATAGGGCAAGTGGCACGGTCCGTATAATCGATTACGGATGACATCTTATCAGCACCTACAATAATAATCTTTTTATATTTCCCCGAACGGATAAAATTCGCTCCCGTTTCCATCGCATACAGGAAACCGCTGCAAACCGCCTGCATATCGAAAGCGAAAGCATTCTTCAGGCCCAGCCTTTCGCACAAGATAGATGCCGTTGAAGGAAAACGATAGTCCGAAGTAGTAGTGGCGACAATGACCAGATCGATATCATCGGGATGACTCTTTGTGCGTTGCATCAACTGCTTGGCGGCCTTACGGGCCATATACGAAGTTCCAAGCCCCTCTTCATTCAAGATATGTCGTTCTTTTATGCCGATACGCCCCATGATCCATTCGTCGGTGGTATCCACCATTTTAGAAATTTCATCATTAGTCAGCACATAATCGGGCACATATCCCCCGACCCCAGTAATTACCGCATTTATTTTATCCATCAAGTCTATTTTCAGAATTACAAATATGTGATATCTCAAAAAAAATATCGGGCGCAAATATACAGAAAAGAGAATGATATACAAGAGAAGAGTACTAGAAATACCAGACACTTTGACCTATGAAAAGAACTTTTGGCTAAAGAACGAGAAGTTTTGACTAAATTTCAGATTCAGCGGAGAGAGCGGGATTCGAACCCGCGATACACTTTTGGCGTATACACGCTTTCC
>OOBR01000688.1_pt1 | contig 28817 bp, 30 predicted proteins | sample 1671281 | NCBI WGS metagenome assembly OOBR01 (sample SAMN06348140, study PRJEB24527) | human gut metagenome | biome: human gut; feature: ankylosing spondylitis patient; material: feces | host: Homo sapiens | place: China | collected 2015-10
CCACGATGGGGATGTTCAGCTTGCGGGCCTCAGCAACAGCGATGCGCTCCTTGTGAGGATCGACGATGAACATAGCCTTCGGCAGGGTCTTCATGTTCTTGACGCCGCCCAGGTACTTGTCCAGCTTCTCCATCTCCAGCTCCAGCTTAGCCACTTCCTTCTTGGGCAGCAGCTCGAAGGTGCCGTTCTCCTTCATCTTAGCCAGCTGATCCATGCGGTCGATGCGCTTACGGATGGTGCGGAAGTTGGTCAGCATACCGCCCAGCCAGCGAGCGTTGACGTAGTGCATGCCGCAGCGCAGAGCCTCGTCACGGATGGACTCCTGAGCCTGCTTCTTGGTGCCGACGAACAGGATGTCGCCGCCCTCAGCTGCAACTTCCTTCACATAGTTGTAAGCCTCGTCCAGCTTCTTCACGGTCTTCTGCAGATCGATGATGTAGATGCCGTTGCGCTCGGTGAAGATGTACTTCTTCATCTTGGGGTTCCAGCGGCGGGTCTGGTGACCGAAGTGCACACCTGCCTCGAGAAGCTGCTTCATAGAAACGACTGCCATAGTAAAATACCTCCAGATATTGTTTTGCCTCCGCACACCGTGATCCGGCACCGTATCGGACGGCTCCGGACTGCCCTCCACCCAAAAGGGCACAAAAGGGCATAGTGATGCGTGTGTAATGCCTTGTTATCATAGCACAAAAAGTGCACGGTTGCAAGAGTTTTTCTCTGTTTTGTCCAAAAAAGTTTCCGGTTTTTTGCTTATTTGCCTTTGGCGGGCTCTGCCACGCTTTCCAGCCCCATGCGGGTGAGGGCATAGCCCTTGCCAAACATCAGGTCATATTGCAGCATCCAGTGCTCCTGGGTCCAGCGCTGCTGGAACTCGGTGGGTTCCAGCGTGGTGGTGCCGTCCAGGTCCATGGTCACGCCGCGGGTGCAGGCGCGGCTGGCCACCCGGAGCTGCCGGTTCAGGAACTGGAAGTACAGCGGCTGCTGCAGGCCGTAGAGGTTCATCATCACCGGCGAGATGTCGTAGGCGGCAAGGGTGCCCAGGTCCACCTGTGCGTCACTGTAGTTGGACCACATGAGCAGCGTGGTCTGGTGCAGGCGGGGGTCCGCGCTGGAATCGCTGGCATAGCCGGTGGTGGTGTACACGTCGTAGTTGGAGTCGATGGGGTTGTAGTGGTCGCCCCAGAACACCAGAATGACCGGCTCATCCACCTGCGAGAAGTACGCCGTCAGCTTGCCCAGCATGGCGTCGGCGTCCCGGATGCCGGTGGCAAAGTCCTCCAGCGCGCCCACCGTGCTGGCCTTCATGCCCGCCGGGTGTTCCAGCACCTTCACGCGCTGGTCGTCGGGGTAGTTGTCCTTATTATAATTGGTATGATTCTGCATGGTGACTGCGTGCAGGAACACCGGCTCGTCGGAGGATGCCTTCATCTTCTCATACTGGCCGATGATCTGGTCTGCCATGGAATCATCCGTGACCAGGCCGCTCGTCCAATAGTGTTTGCGCACCTTGGTCACACCATGCATGTCTTCCAGACTGATAAAATCATCCAGTCCCAGGTTGGGGTAAGCCGTGTCGCGGCTCCAGTACCTGGCCCAGAAGCAGTGCACGGCGGCCGTCTGGTAGCCCTGCGTCTTGAGGTAGCTGGGCAGGGCGAACATGGGCTTGGTAACGTGCTGCTGATAGGGCTTGGAGCCGCTGGGCAGGAAGGACGCCGAATAGCCGGTCAGAGCCTCGAACTCCACATCACAGGTGCCTCCGCCAAAGCTGGGGCTGTAGGCCCGACCATAGGCGCTGGTCTGCTGCAGGGCGTGCAAGTTGGCCGACACATCCGTGTCGAACTTGATGCCGTACTGTTCCAGCTCCGACACATCCCAGTAGGACTCGTTCATCACATAAATAATGGTAGGCTTTTTTACCTGCTCGTCCTTGGCGGTGGTGGCCGCGTAGCTGGTGGGGTACAGCGGGCTGGTGGAGAACTTTCGGCTCTCATCCACATTGTCCAGAATGGCATCCACCGTCTCTTCTGAGTAGTTGTCCGGCTTGTCGATCTCCAGATTGGACAGGTTGGTCATAAAGCCGGTGACAACACCATAGTAGCGGTAATAGCGGTCCTGCATCCAGGGGTCCGGCACGATGCCGATGGCCTGGCAGACGGCCGGCTGCAAATACACGCCAAAAATCAGCAGGCACAGGGCCGCTGCGGTGGCCGCACTGCCCGCCACACGGGGCAGCCAGCGCTGTTTATGCCGCCCACGGTACAGGAAAAAGCTGCCCGCCATCAGCGCCAGTTCCACCACGACCGTGACGATCATGCTGGTCTGGATCCTGATGCCGGCAGCGGACGCCACACCGGCGGCCTCCGACACCTGTGCCAGGTCCCAGGGCAGGAAGGGTTCACCGCGCAGCTGCAGGGTATAGAAATTCACCGCGCAGGGTACGCAGCCCAGTACCGCCATGCCCAGCGTAGACAGCGGCGGCAGCCGGAAGATCCAGTCCAGCAGCAGCCAGACCAGAAACAGGAACAGCCATGCCAGCAGATAGGCCTCGGCATGGGGGAAAATAAAGCTTGTAACGGTGTCCGCCGTCAGCGCACCGCGGGCGATCCACTCGCCCAGCAGCACCGTGATCAGCGATGCCGCCAGCGGGAACGCCATGCGGGCCGCCAGAAGCGGCTTGGGAGTTTTCAACGAATTCATGGGTCCGATCCTTTCCACATCTACCAGCAGAATCTCCTCGGTTCGTGCTTTTGCACAAGCCTTCTGCGATTATTATAGTCATTCCTCCGAAAATGTCCACCCCTGTTTTACAAAAAAATTACCCGTTTTTTGTAAAACCTGCTCAGAGCCCCAGCCTTGCGCGCAGGCTCTGCCACAGCCCGGGCTTCGAGGGCGCAGCCGAGGGCAGATGGGTATGCACCAGCACTGCGTCGGTGCCGATGGTCTCGATCTCCTGCCACGGAATGGTCAGGTTCTCTTCCCTGCCCAGCAGGCCGAACAGACGGGGCCGCCCCAGCAGGATCAGGCTCTGCAGATGGGCGGTGGCGGGATCAAAGGCCAGATCATCGGCCCGGCCCAGGCACACCCCCTGCTCCAGCTGCACAACTTCCTTTTCGCAAAGTTCCCGGATGGTCACAGCACCTCTCCCCTCTCTGCCACCAGCCTATGCGGCCCGGGCCGCGTCCATGCAAAAAGCGGTGGAAAAGCACCGCCGGGTTGTGGTATACTGGAGCTGTTCCCCATCAACTCTGAATAAAGCGAGGCAGCTTGTATGTATAAAAGTATCGTGTTTGACCTGGGCGGCGTGATGATCGACTTTGATCCCAGGGGCTATCTGGTGGACCGCCTGTGCAACGCCGAGACCGAGGAAGAGGTCTACGACCTGACCTTTGGCAGCGAGGAATGGAAGCTGCTGGATGCCGGGCTCATCTCCCGCTTTGACGGAAACCACCGGATGCTGGAAAAGGCCCGGGCTGCGGGCCGTGCCTTTGAGGTGCAGGGCGTGCTGGACGACTGGCTGCACATCCTGCGGCCCCGGCACCGGATGGAAGAGCTGGTGCGCCGCCTGAAGAGCCACGGCTACTGCGTGTACTACCTGAGCAACATCCCGCAGGATGTGCTGGACCTGCTCCGGGACCGGGGCGTGCTGGACGGCTTTGACGGTGGTGTGGCTTCCTGTGAGGTGCACATCAACAAGCCGGACCCGAAGATCTACAAGGCCCTGCTGGACAAGTATTCTCTCAAGGCCGAGGAGTGCGTGTTCATCGACGACCGGCTGGAGAATGTGCAGGCCGCCTTTGCGCTGGGCTTTGCCGGCATCCAGATGAAGGACAGCGTCGGCACCCTGGTGCGCAGCCTTGCCACCTGCAACGTGACGCTGCGGTAACCTTTCTACAGACAAACAGCCCCCGCCGGGCATTCTCGTCCCGGCGGGGGCTGTTCTTTGTGTGCAGAATTACTTTTCCTCGTAGTTCTGGCAGTAGTGCGGGGTGCCTTCCTGCTGCGTATTGCAGGTGCACTGCTCGGTCACTTTGATCTGCGGCAGGTCACATTTGCAGCCGGCCACATTGTGGCAGCATGCGCAGACATCACAGGTAACACCGATGTTTTCCATATTGATCACCTCTCTGCAGACAGGATGCCCCGTCTGCCGGGCGATTATACATCTGTTTTTTGCGCTTCCCGTTTTGCCTTGAGGGTCACCGCCACATGTTTCACGGACAGCACCGGGTGCACCGGCAGCATCCGGGGACCGGCCCAACGCATCACCGCGCGGATCTGCTCCCGCATGGCGGGCTTGTAGCAGTGCACTTTGCAGGCCGAACAGAAGGTCTTGGTCTCCATGAACGGGCATTTTTCAATGCGAGACAGGGCGTAATCGTGCAGCTGCTGGCAGTCCGGGCACAGGGTGCCTTTGGCGCTGCCATGCTGTTTACGGCAGTACAGTGCGATCATCTCGCTCACCAGCAATTTTTCATCGGCACGTTTTTTGTCTAATCTTTTCGGGGTCTCCTGCATGAGATCCATTCCTCCTGCTGTTTTTACTCCCGCTTCCGGCCTGAGCGCACCGCTGCACGGCGCACTGCATGACGCAGCACCGCAAAGCAAGCTGTCACTCCAACTGCCACCACCACTGCCATACACACCGTCCTTCCAAAACCAAGCGGCAGGGGCCGAGAGCGCTGTACCGCGCCCATCTTATCCCCTGCCGCATGTATTTACGTTCTTCTGTACAGGGCTGTCCGCAGTAGAACTGCCGGAACCGGTTCCATTAGTTTACGCAAACAAACCCCGTTTGTCAAGAGACGCGCTGCTTACCATGCAGCCAGGTCAGCGCCCAGCTTGCGGCAGGCAGCCTGCACGTCATCGTCCGGAGCCTCGTTGCAGATCAGGCCCTCGCCGCCGAACACCTGTGCACCGTCGCCCTGGGCACGCTCCACCCAGTCGCGCATCCACTGGCCGTCGCCCCAGCCGTAGGAGCCGAACATCGCCACCTTCTTGCCGTTCAGCGAGCCCTCCAGATCCGAGAACATCGGCTCAAACTCGCTCTCCTCCAGCTGCTCGGCACCCATTGCAGGGCAGCCAAAGGCGACCACATCATACTCGCCCAGCTTGGCGGCGTTCATCCCGCTGCAGGGGATGATGGTGGCGTTGGCACCTGCGCCCTCTGCGATGCAGTTTGCCATGGTCTCGGTGTTGCCGGTCTGGCTCCAGAATACGATTGCTACTTTGCTCATTTGAATCGACCTCTCTCAATCAATCTTTCGTTAGTTTACGCTAACTTTCAGCTCCAGAAAAATGCGGCCGGACGATGCCGACGCATTTCCCGTGGTTAGTTTGTTCTAACCGTCAACAGAATACCACAGGTTGGCAGGCTTGTCAAGGTTTACTGCTCAAAAACATGGAACAGAAGCAGCAATCCCCCATAAATCACCGGCTGATGCAGCAGATAGATCACCAGCGAGTGTCGGCCCAGCCACCCCAGCGGCGCACAGACCGACCGGCGCAGCGGCTCCATGCGGGCCCACCCCATGCAGAAATGCAGGAAGTACCCTGCCCAGAACAAAAACAGCCAGGGCAGCAACGGAAAGTAATCCGTGGAGAAAAAGCCCCGCGGGAAAAAGCCGAAGAACGCCGTAAAGAGGTTGGCATACCAGGCACCCGGCAGCAATATCTGCCACGGGCCCAGCTGCCAAAAACCATCCTGCGTGTGGTAGGTTGCCGCGAAGAGCAGCAGCGACACCACCAGCCCGGCCCATGCCGGGATCTTTTGCAGCAGCGGCTGCAGAAGGCCGGTGATGAGCATGGCCGCCCCCAGCAGGGTGAGCACCCCGAACACGACCCGGTCCTCCGGCATGAACAACAGCGTGACCACCGTGACCAGCACCCCCGCCCCGGAAACGATCAGCCCGCGCCGCAGCGGGCGATGCCCCAGCGGCAGGCAGAAGCCAGACAGCAGAATGAACACCCAGCAGATGCTCTGCTGCCACAGGTGCCCCTGCCAGCCCGTATACCATGCGGCAGACATGCCAAACAAAAAGATCAGATCCCAACAGGCATGATAGCCGATCATGCTGAGCAGGTCCAGCCCGCGCAGCTCATCCAGCAGCGCATAGCGGCCCGCTGCCGGTTTGTTTTTGGAAGGTATGTCCATTCCCGTCCCCTCTTTTCGTGCAGTTTGTTTTAGTATAAGCCGCTGGGCCGGGGTGTGTCAAGGCGCAAAAAGCCCGCTGCACGGCGGGACGCACTGTGCAGCGGGCAGAATGGATGACTGGGAAAACCCGATCAGACTTCGGTGTTGAAGTAGCGCTTCAGCAGGCCCTCGAAGCCGCGGCCATGACGAGCCTCATCCTTTGCCATCTCATGGACGGTATCGTGGATGGCATCCAGGTTCAGGGCCTTTGCCTTCTTGGCCAGGTCCATCTTGCCGGAGCAGGCACCGCACTCGGCCTCGGCACGCATCATCAGGTTCTTCTTGGTGCTGTCGGTCACGACCTCGCCCAGCAGCTCGGCAAAGCGGGATGCATGGTCAGCTTCCTCATAAGCGTAGCGCTTGTAAGCCTCGGCGATCTCGGGGTAGCCCTCACGCTCTGCCACACGGGCCATGGCCAGGTACATGCCGACCTCGCTGCACTCACCCTCAAAGTTGGCGCGCAGACCGTCCACGATCTCCTGGGGCACACCCTCAGCCTTGCCGATGCCTACAACGTGCTCGGTGACATAGGTGTTGCCCTTCTTCTCAACAAAAGCGGAGGCAGGAGCCTTGCAAACGGGGCACTGAGCAGGGATCTCGCCCTCAGCAATATAACCACAGACGGTGCAAACATATTTCTTCATAAGAACAGACCTCCATCATTCTCTGATTGATTCATTTTGAAATCGAAGTGCAGGTGTTGGTACTCACCAGCGCTTCTCATGGCTCTATTATAGCGAATAGTTCCTAGTTAGTCAAGCATAATTTTAAGAATTATTCTCAATTACAAAAAACTGGCAAGGTCACTAAAAACCTTGCCAGAAAACTATGCGCTTTGCCGGGTTTCCTCGGACGCATCTATTTTATTGTAGGGAGATCAGACCTGCAGGTTGCTGCTGGAAGCAGCCTCGGAGCCGTCGGCAGCGTCAAACTCGTAGTCGTTACCGGGCAGAATGGCGTTGAGCAGAATGCCGGCAATGGCAGCGATGGCCAGACCGGACAGGTTGATGTTAACGCCTGCGATGGCAAAGCTGACGCCGCCCACCGAGTTGAAGCCCAGGGCGCACACCAGAATGACAGCGGCCACGATCAGGTTGCGGCTGTTGGTAAAGTCCACCCGGTTCTCCACCACGTTGCGCACACCGATGGCGGAGATCATGCCGTACAGCACAAAGCTGATGCCGCCGATAATGCCGGTGGGGATGGTGTTGATGACGGCCTCAAACTTGGGGCTGAAGCTCAGGATGATGGCCAGCACAGCGGCAATGCGGATGACCAGCGGGTCGTAGATCTTGCTCAGGGCCAGCACGCCGGTGTTCTCGCCGTAGGTGGTGTTGGCCGGGCCGCCCAGCAGGCCGGCCATGGTGGTGGCCAGACCGTCGCCCAGCAGGGTGCGGTTCAGGCCGGGGTCATTGATATAGTTGTGGCCGACGGTAGCGCTGATGGCGGCGATATCGCCCACATGCTCCATCATGGTAGCCAGTGCGATGGGGATGATGGTGAACAGAGCGCTGATGAACTCCGGGCTGCCGTCGATGGCGAACAGACCCATGGCCTCCTTGTGCAGGGGGATGCCGAACCAGGCCGCGTCGGCGATCTTCTGGAAGTCCACGGCACCGGTGACCAGAGCCACCGCGTAGGACACCAGCACACCGATCAGGATGGGCAGGATCTTGACCATGCCTTTACCCCAGATGTTGCAGATAATGACCACGCCCAGCGCCACAAAGGCCAGCAGCCAGTTGGTCTGGCAGTTTTTGATGGCAGAGGGAGCCAGGATCAGGCCGATGGAGATGATGATGGGGCCGGTGACCACCGGGGGGAAGAACTTCATGATGCGGCGGATGCCGAAGGTGGAGATCAGCAGGCTGGCCACCAGGTACACCAGGCCGGAGAAGGCAACGGCGGCGCAGGCGTAGGGCAGCATCTTGGTGTTGACCACGGTCAGGTTGCCGTCAGCGTCTGCCAGCATGGGGGCCACGATGGAAAAGCCGCCCAGGTAAGCAAAGGAGGAGCCCAGGAAAGCCGGGACCTTCTTTTTGGTGATCAGATGGAACAGCAGCGTGCCCAGACCAGCGCACAGCAGCGTGGTGGAAACGCTCAGGCCGGTGAGCAGCGGCACCAGCACCGTGGCACCAAACATAGCAAACATGTGCTGCACACCCAGGATCAGCATCCGTCCGGTGCCCAGCTGTCGAGCGTCGTATACGCCCTTGGAGTAATCGATCTTTTCACTCATGGATTTGTATACCTCCTGCGTCAGCCCAAAAAAAGAGGCATTGCCGTGGTCAACGGCAGTGCCTCCTGAATTGGGAACGATGATTGTGCCCGGAAGAAATGGAAACGGAACAGCGCAGTCGAAGGATCTCCGGCATACTGTTCTCCCCTTTCGTCCGAGTTTTTCCAAACCGCCGGAACCGCTCCGGCCAAAAGCCTGCCCGCCCGCACCGCAGAAACCGGGCCGTCAGGCAGCTTTACTGGATAGTATAGCAGATTTACGCCTGCACCGCAACCTTTTTTGCCAATTTTCTTGCATTCCGGTCCAAAGCGCACTATAATATTACCTACTATTATAATCTGTATACCGAACAAGATCAGGAGGATCTATGATCTATCTGGACTATTCTGCCAACACGCCGGTGGACGAGGCCGTGCTGGAACGCTTCTGTGCGGTGGAGCGCAGCTGCCCCGGCAACGCGAACTCCCGCCATCAGGCCGGTGCCGCCGCCAAAGCCGCCATCGACGAGGCCACGCAGAGCATTGCCCGCAGCCTTCATGTGCAGCCGGCGGAGATCATTTATACATCCGGTGCCAGCGAGGCCAACAATTTTGCGCTGAAGAGCATCGCCCGGCTGGAGCGTCACCACGGCAAACACATCATTTCCACCCCGCTGGAGCACTCCTCGGTCAGCGGCACGCTGACTGCCCTGCAGGAGCAGGGGTACGAGATCGACCTTGTGGACATCAAACAGGACGGCACGGTGGACCTTGCCCACCTGCGGGAGCTGCTGCGGCCGGACACCATTCTGGTGGCCGTCACCGCCGTGGACAGCGAACTGGGCGTGGTGCAGCCGGTGACCGAGATCGCCGCACTTTTAAAGGACTATCCCCACTGCCACCTGCATGTAGACGCCACCCAGGCCGTGGGCAAACTGCCGCTTCCCTCTTTTGAGGGCATCGACACCCTGAGCCTGACCGCCCACAAATTCTACGGGCTGAACGGCATCGGTGTGCTGGTCAAGCGGCGGGGCCTCGCGCTGGAACCGCTCATCCACGGCGGCGAGAGCACCACCATCTACCGCAGCGGCACCCCCACCGTGGCGCTGGCCTGCTCGCTGGCACTTGCACTGGACAAGGCCATGACCGAGCTGCCGGAGCGGGTGGAGCGGGTGCGCAGCCTGAACGCCCGCCTGCGCACCGAACTGGCAAACTACCCCAAAGTGCGCATCAACAGCCCAGAAGCCGCCGTGCCGCAGATTTTGAACCTGAGCGTGAAGGACGTAAAGGGCACCGTGTTCCAGCGGGAGCTGGACGCGCATGGCGTGTGCGTCTCGGTCAAATCGGCCTGCTCGTCCGACGGCCTGCCCTCCCGGGCCGTGTTCGCCGTGAGCCGCGACCGCCGCAACGCTCTTTCCTCCTGGCGCATCAGCCTGAGCCACCGGACCACCGATGAGGAGATCACCGGATTTTTACAGGCTTTCGATGCCTGCTACCGCACTCTGACCCAACCGTAAAACGAGGTAACCCATGAAAAAAACTCTGGAACCCTATCAGCTGATCGAACGCAGCATCATCAAAAAATATCGCAAAGAACTGTGGACTCCCTTCATCGTGGCGGTCAAGCGCTACGAGTTGGTGCAGGCCGGTGACCGCATTGCCGTGTGCATTTCCGGCGGCAAGGACTCCATGCTGATGGCCAAGCTCATGCAGGAGCTGCAGCGCCACAGCGACGTGCCCTTTGAGCTGGTGTTTCTGGTCATGGACCCCGGCTACAACGAGATCAATCGCCAGAAGATCGAGTCCAACGCCGCGCTGCTGCACATCCCGGTGACCATTTTCGAGAGCAACATCTTTTCCGTGGCCAACAACACTGACAAGAACCCCTGCTACCTCTGCGCCCGGATGCGCCGCGGCCACCTGTACAGCAAGGCCAAGGAGCTGGGCTGCAACAAGATCGCGCTGGGGCATCACTTCAACGATGTGATCGAGACCACCGTCATGAGCATGTTCTACGGTTCTCAGCTGCAGGCCATGCCGCCCAAGCTGCACAGCACCAGCTTCCCCGGCATGACCCTCATCCGGCCCATGTACTGCATCCATGAAGAGGATATTCTGGCCTGGAAGCGCTACAATGAGCTGGAGTTCATCCAGTGTGCCTGCCGCTTTACTGAGAACTGCACCATGTGCGACAACGGCGGCGGTGGTTCCAAGCGGCAGGAGGTCAAGACCCTGCTGCGCCGCCTCAAGCGCGACAACCCCAACATCGAGAACAGCATCTTCCGCAGCATTCATGCGGTGGCGCTGGACACCATGCCCGGCTATAAATCCGAGGGTGTGGAGCACAGCTTCCTGGAGCGGTTCAACGCCATGGAAGCCGCATCCGACGAGAACGAATAAAGCTCTTTTCATAGAAAAACGGCACGGTGCATCGCTGCATCGTGCCGTTTGTTTTTTGTTTATCTGCGCAGAACTGAGACTTCCGTCACGCCATAGCGCTGCATCAATTCCAGCGCCGCCGGGGTGATCTCTTCCCCGCTCACCGCGATGGGGATGGCCGGCGGGCAGGACACCGTGGGCATCGCGCAAATGCGGCCCAGCGCCTGCTGTGCCGGAATGCGCTCCTGCGGAGCAAACACTGCCTGCCGGATGGTGCAATGGGCCCGCGCCTGCTGCGCCAGTGCCATGAATTCCCCAGCCAGCTCTTCCGGCTGCAGGAGCCCGCCCGCTGCGGGCAGGCTGTGCAGACACCGCCGGAGCACTATGCGCAGACGCGCGTAGTCCTGCGGTGGGTTGCAGGGGGTGAACATCAGCACCACATAACGCGGGTCGGCATATTCACACTCGAGCTGCCCGCCGCGCAAGGCATCCGCCAGCGCGGTGCCGGTCATGCCAAGGGCCGCAGCGTCCAGCGTCAGCTTCAGCGGTTCCCGGCCCGGACCGTCCAATGCCAGCAGCACCGGGCAGCCCGCCGCCTGCGCCGCTGTGTTCAGCTCCCCGCGCAGAGCAGAAAGCAGAGAACAGCACCGCTGCAACCCGGCGGGATAGCTTTCCGTCAACTGCCGGTTGCAGGCATCCAGCGACTGCAGGATCAGGTAGGACGGGCTGGTGGAGCCGAACAGTGCCAGTGCACCGCGCACTGCAGCTTCCTCCTGCACCGGGGCGTTCTCCCCCAGATGCAGATATGCTCCGCCGGTGACCACCGGCAGGGTCTTGTGGGCCGAGTCGCAGCACATAGCCGCCCCCAGTGCGATGGGGTGCAGCGGCTCTCCGGGCAGAAAGCGCAGGTAGGCTCCGTGGGCGTTGTCCACCAGCAGCGGCATCCCAAAGGTGTCGCACACAGCCGACAAGGCCCGGATGTCCTGCATGCCGCCCAGATAATCCGGACTGGTGACGTAGACCCCAAAGGGGGTACTCCCCTGCCCGGTCAGCTCCTGCAGCGCTGTTGTCAGCATCTGCGCGGAGATGGGGCAGCTGCACAGCGCCCCGGCGTTCTCTGCCGCAGGCCAGAGCCACTGGATGTCGAAGTCCAGCAGCGCGGCAGCGTACAGCAGGGCTTTGTGCGCGTTGCGGGCCGCCAGCAGTACCGGACGTTTTCCAGTCCGGGGTGCGGCCTGCAGTGCCAGACACAGCATGGCCCGGATGCACTGGGACGAGCCCTCGGTGCTGTAATAGGTGTGCTGTGTGCCGAACAGCCGGGTAGCGTTTGCTTCGCTTTGGGCAATGATGCCTTCCGGCTCGTACAGCTCGTCGGCACCCCGGATCTCGGTCAGGTCCAGCGGCTCAAAGCCCAGCAGGCTCTGACCCTTGTGGCCGGGCATATGCAGGCGGGAGGTGCCGGACTGTGCATAACCGCGCACAAAATCCACGATGGGTGTGTCCATGCTTATTCGCAGGCTTCGCCGTCTGCGCAGGCGTTGCAGGTGGAACCCAGCTCAATGGGCACCTCGATGCCCTGGGCAGCCAGTTCCTGGTTCTCCGCCACCTTGATCATGATGGCACACTCCATGCGCTTCTTGAACAGCTCACAGCCGTACTCGTACACACCGGTAATGCTGCCGGTGGCATGATAAGAGTTGGCAGCGCAGCCGCCGGAGCAATACAGCTTGGCCCAGCAGTCCTTGCACTCCTTGCGGGCGTAGGCGTTGCAGTGCTTGAACTCATCCCGCACGGCCGTGTTGGTGACGCCCTTCCAGATGTCGCCCATCAGGTACTTGGGGTCGCCCACAAACTGGTGGCAGGGGTACAGGTCGCCCCAGGGGGTCACGGCCATGTACTCGGTGCCGGAACCGCAGCCCGAAATGCGCTTGTAGATGCAGGGGCCGCCGGTCAGGTCGATCATGTAGTGGTAGAAGGTGAAGCCACGGCCCTCGCGGTCGCGCTTGATCATCTCCTTGGCCAGGATCTCGTACTGCTCCTTCAGGATGGGCAGATCTTCTGCGGTCAGGGCGCTGGGGTCACCGGGCTTGGACACCACCGGCTCCATGCTCAGCTCGGTAAAGCCGAGGTCCGCCATGTGGAAGATGTCGTTGGTAAAGTCGGTGTTGTAGTGGGTGTAGGTGCCGCGCATGTAGTAGTTCTTGTCGCCGCGCTTCTTCACGAACTCCTGGAACTTGGGCACGATGGTGTCGTAACTGCCGCGGCCGGCGTAGTCCTTGCGGAAGCGGTCGTTCACTTCCTTGCGGCCGTCCAGGCTCAGCACCACGTTGTGGCACTCCTTGTTGCAGAAGTCGATGACATCGTCGTCGATCAGCACACCGTTGGTGGTCATGGTAAAGCGGAAGTTCTTGTTGTGGATCTTCTCCTGCTCACGGCAGTAGGCCACCAGTTTTTTGACCATGTCAAAGTTCATCAGGGGTTCGCCGCCAAAGAAGTCCACTTCCAGATTGCGGCGGGTGCCGCTGTTCTCAATCAGGAAATCCATGGCGCGCTTGCCCACCTCGAAGCTCATAAGGGCGCGGTCGCCGTGGTAGCGGCCCTGGGAGGCAAAGCAGTAGGAGCAGCTCAGGTTGCAGGTGTGCGCCACATGCAGGCACAGCGCCTTGACCACGGTGCTGCGGTTCTTGAAGTCGAACGCCATGTTTTCGTAGACATCCGGGCTCCACAGCTTGCCGGCTTCCTTCAGGCTGGTCACGTCGTCGATGCACTGGCGCAGATCCTCTTCGGTGACGTCCGGGCGGCTGCCGTATTTGTCCATCATAGCCGAGACGATCTGGTCGGCAGTGTGATCCTGATACATGGCAATGACGTCATAGGCCACGTCATCCACCACATGCACCGAACCGCTGCAGGTGTCCAACACGATGTTATAACCGTTCAATTGATACTGATGTACCATGTTTTACTCCATTCCAGTTTGATACACAAAAAAATGCCGCCCGGCAAAGGCGGCATAAGGTTTGCAGAAATTACTTGTTGCTGTTCTCGCACTGCTGGTTAGCCACGCCGCAGGAGGTCTTGCAAGCGGACTGGCAGGAAGTCTGGCACTCGCCGCAGCCGCCGGTCTTCACGCTCTTGGTCAGGTCACGAGTAGCAATCGTCTTAATACGTTCCATAGTAGAAACCTCTCTAACTCTCAAAATTTCCTCATGCCGGGGGACTGCCCCACCATGCATTTATCTTGAACTAGGATAACACATCCGACGCCTTCTGTCAAGATTTTTGTTCCGATAAATCGCCCCGTCATATCTGCGGCTGATATTTCGTCAGCACGGTGTGCAGCCCCAGCTCCCGTGCACGGGCCAGTAAGTACCGGTAGCGGCACAGCAGTGCCTGCCGCTCATAAATGCGCTGCTCGATCAGGTCGGTGTCCACCTCCAGATCAAACATCATTTCGTTGCGCTTGAGGCAGAACAGGCATTCCTTCAGCTCCTCTTCCAGCTCCGGGTGGTAGCGCTCGTGTTCCGTATCCCGCGGGATGCGCGGCGACAGCAGGGTGTGTTCGTTCTGCGACGGTCGAAGTTGTTCCAGCATAGGCAGCATCCTCCTCTTTGTGCGTCTTTGCATTGTTCTGATTTCCAGTATATGCAAAGACCATGCAAAGGATGCCGGTTTGTGGGGTCAGGCAGGCAGCTGTTTTATGAATCGTTACAGTACCGCCACACACAGAAGCCGATCGCCCTGCTGTGCGATTCCAAACGAGATCAAGTCTCCCCGATGAACACCAAAATCAGAATCCGGTTCATTATCGGATTCTGCCATTTTCCACCAAAAAACAAAACCCCAGGAAAGCTACGTTTTTTCGTTTCTTTCCTGGGACTTTTAACAATTCATCAATTATTCGAGCTCGGTAAGTTTAGATTCTTGCTAAACAAATTTGTTTAGCGAATCTATCCTTGAATGTTCACTTTTCCATGAGATTGCTGTGGTGGATGTGGATTGCTGATTTTTTAGTATCAGGATAGTATCACATACTTCAATCTCCATACCCTTAATTATTCCACTGTATTCTCAATTGGCTCTAGCGGCATTTTTTCTCGTTCTGCTTGCATTTTACTTAGTAGCGGTTTTATCGCTTCTCTTAGTTCTTCATCCAAACCAAACAAAAAGTCTTTCATAACATTAAAACGAATCATACGATTTGTATGTTTGTTTAGTCCTTCTGATGATGCCAATTTATATTTTTTTAACCAATCAAAAAGTTTCTTTTCTGTGTCTGTAATATTTCCCGTTAAATCCATATCATTGTCGAATACTGCATACAACTCAACAAAACTTTTCAAATTCTGTAAATTTTCAGCTGTAATGCCTATTTTATTACGTTGCATATAAAACACCACTGAAAACAATGTATACAGTTGCGTTTTTTTCTTTAAAAATTTGGTCACATCATCTGACACAAAAAATTGAGAAATCTGTTCAATAGCATTATTTATAGCTTCTTTATCTGTTTCTGCATCCTTATATCCTGCTTGTAGTTCCTCATACGCTTGATTCAATGCAGTTTGGTCAGTTTGATCAATTATACCATTTCGATATAACAAAATCAATGACGCACAAAATTCCACATCTTTCATACGTTTAATGTCTGTTGTTGTAAACAAATGTCTTTCTTCCCATATTGGTGCATCCGACAATTCTCGCGCTAAAGATGCAAATTCTCCAGACATACTATTACGTTTTTCTTGATCATTCAAATTATAATCCGTCAAATTAAGCCGGTTAAACATAGTAATAATGTCTTCTCTTGTTGCAGACGGATCAATATCTATCACCATTAACTGATACAGCCAAAAATTCTTTTTATCCTCAGATTCAAGATCTTTAAAATATTTATTTCCATATTTTTCTTTGGCCGATTTATCCAAAAGGAACTGCGTCTTCAGCTTAAAGTCGTTGTTTACAAATGAACAAAGCGCTTTTATCCTCTGCTGTCCATCTACAATATGTGTAATAGACTCTCCTGTTTCCGCATCTGTATCAGCTTTCCAAAAAAACAATACTGGAATAATCAAGTTTAAAAGGACAGTTTCCACCAATCGAACTTTGTCTTTTTCTCCCCAAACTGACCTACGTTGATAAGATTCATCTACAATCAATGTTTTCTCTTCGAACATTTTGGAAATGTCTTTAATGCTTTTTCTATTGTCTGTGTAATTAAACACTTCACTTTTCCTCCAGTACTCGACGTGCATTTGATATGCCTATTATTTGATACTCTTGTAAATCATCCCAATTTCGATATATTCTATATGTAACAGGATGTATAAATCCAAGCTTATCCTGCAATTCAACATTTATAGGTCTACACAAATTCTCCCATTCTTTTCCCGCTCCTTCAATTTTCAACAAATCTTTTTCATTAATATATCCTCTATATATTGATTTTGTTATACGGTCATAATATCTCGTGTTATATTTCAACTTTTTACTTTTTCTTGCCTCATCCCAAAAATGCTGATACAATCGTTCGGAGACAATTGCTATATCAATATCAGAGGAAGGCGTATTGGGTTCTTCATCATGAAAAGGTTTAAATAGTTTATTCGGAGACAAGCTATATCCAACTTTTGCACTACCAACAATTTGCAAACTGTGAAAGCTTATTCCCAACTTTATTGACACTATTTCTTTAAAATAGTCCATTTTATCAACTATTTCTTCCGGAGGAATATGAAGATATTCTGAAAAATACCAATTTCGAGATTTAACAATATGCTTAAAATAAAATTCCTCGGGCTCAAGCGTCATCAAATCTTTCTTTAATTCTACTTGACCTTCCATTATCTATTCACCAGCCATTTATATAATTCGTCTGCAATTCCGTATGCCAACAAATACGGCACACCATTTCCAACTGTCTTAAACTTCTTTGAAATCGGTAGTTCTGCTGGAAGTTCAAACCATTTCGGAAGAGATTGTATTGCAAGTGCTTCTGCAACACTAATTCTCCTTGGCAAATATGGATGCAAATGGACTTCGTTATTACCATATGCTGCTGTGGGAGAATATCTCCATCGATGTAGCCGCTTAAATGATTTTCCTTTTACTGCTCCCTCCTCTATATTGTAATATTTTCTCCTATTTTTAATTTTAAAAACATCTTTTTCGTTTGGATGATTTAACACATCATTCTTCTCAAACCAATATTGCACCGTAAGTTCTTCTATTATATTAGCGGGCTTATTTAGCTCACCATTTTCCACAAAAGGAACTGTACGCGGCCAAGAGCATCGATTTATATCATTTAGATTATATTTATGATTGCTTCCAATCTTATAATCGATTTGATTACCAAAAACTTTTTTTCTAAAACCTATCAAAAACAGCCGCTCTCTATACTGCGGAGCTCCATACTCTATAGCGTTTTCTACTGCGTCAAATAAGACATATCCACTCTTTTCGAGTCTGCCCTTTAGCTTCTCATAAAATTCTCGATGTTTTTGGGTTCTATATAAGCCTTTTACATTTTCAAAAACAAAGAAATCCGGTTCACGGCAAACAATCAAGTCAACATACACAGATGTTAACTGCCCATTTACACCTGTTTCTCCTTCGTTTTTTCCCGCAACAGAGAAATCAGGACATGGTGGTCCTCCAATAAATCCTATCAATTTATTCGTCCTGTCATTGTACCGTGGAAATCTACTATACCAATTTTCATCGGATAAAAAATTTCTAATGTCCTCATTACTATAGCCATACTGTGGTAACTTTTCATTATTACGCCGAGCATATTGATATACGTTCAAAAATTGTTTATTAAATTCATTAACAAACACAATATCAAATCCTGCTTCTTCAAAGCCCAAGTCCAAAAATCCTGCACCAGAGAAAAAAGAGTACACCTCTATCGGTTTTCCTGCCATTTTCTTTAAAACCACTTTCCGATTGATATGACGAGTTCTCACCTCGCCTCAAATTCAATTCTTAAACTCGGATCACTCTCCACTTCAAGAACAATCTTGTTATATCGCACAATAATCTCTGAAAGAGTTGAATTGCGCTTTCTTTCATCAAAAAAGCTATGTTCGTATATGTTTGATGATAAAAATTGCTGAACGTCCCATACTTCCACACGGCCAGCCAATCCAGCATCCTCTGCCAAATTCAAAGCCGTATGAACTCGCTCAAAAATCGTTATAATTACTGGGTGGCATCCTGCTCGCAAATTAGCTTTACACTTTTCTATCAACAGTGCTCCCGGCATAGTTGTACAATGCACAATTGTATTTTGAATTACGAAATCACCATTTCTGTCTGTCGGTGCATCAGCTACAGAAGCTCCATGGATTTCAAATGAGCCCTCCGGCATAATCATACATAATTTAGCTGCCACCAAATGTTGCAGCACCGTTCCAAGGTACTGCGTTCCGGGGTTTTGTCTCTGCCGCTTCTTTGCCTGTTCAAATAATTCATCTAAATTTGCACCAATTGTCTTTGATGTATCCGCCGTTAATATAAATGGCTGATTTCTAAAATATTCTCGAATCTGCTCTGCCCAAAATTCTTCTACGGCAGCGAGATCAACGGCTTCTTCTATATGCCACTCATTGAGGAAGTCAACATATTTTATCATAAGACCCATGCTTCCTCTGCTTGTTCTTCCTCCCTCTGCAGACAACTGTTGCGTAATTCCATGTTCTTTCAAGATTTTCCTTAAATTTGCCCCACCAAGTCCAGCTACTTGCCCTTTACTGCTTGTCTGAAAATCATCAGAATTTAACGGAAATTCTTTATCCCGAACAAGACGAGTAAACTGTATTACAAGTGACAGTGGTCCCTTCGTGGCAATATTATTTTGTGTTTGAAATTCTCTCAATCTATCTTCTGCACTTTTCATTGATATACTGCCTCCGCAATCTTAGCTAAAAACCGCTTTCCCAAAAATTCAGCAACCGGTTTTGCCACTGCATCCCCCATCGCCTTATATCCATCATTTTGGCTTCCCGGTAATTGAAAGCTATCTGGTGCTCCCATAAGACGTGCCGTTTCGCGCACTGTTAACAGTCTAGCATGCACTGTCCCATCTTTTTTTACCACCAAATATTGCTTACTGCTTCCACCTTCTGGTGTTCGAAGACATCCCGCAATTCCATCAAATCGAAGTTCCAGTTGTTGTTTTCCATTGCGAGTGCGCCTATATCCAGTAGCATACACTGTATCTAACATATCAAGTTTTTGCTGATGCTTTGGAGGCACTAATCTTAGCGCTTCATCTTTATCGAATTGAGTTTGTTCTTCCACAACATCTTTAAGCATCAATTTTCTTCGAGCGGGTTTTTCTGTATACCACCAAATCCAGTCCGGAAGATTTTTCCCAAGCTTTACTGCCACTTTATTATGAAGCCAGCAGGGTTCATTCCGAACTATTTCTTTCGGAATCTCGCATTCCTTTTGAACCGCTATGACAAAAACCCTCGGTCTTGACTGCGGCACAAAATGAGATGCATTTAATACGATTGCTCCACAACGGTATCCACGCTCCACTAATGACATATGGAGAGCCCTATAATTGTCTCCACCATTAGTTGACAGCAATCCTAGAACATTCTCCAACAGTAAAATTTTGGGCTTATTAGGCATTTCATCTAAAACACGTAGCCATTCCCATACCAATCCACTACGTGATGCATGAATTCCACCTAAAGATCCTGCTAAAGACAAATCTTGGCACGGAAAGCTTGCCCACGAGAGATTCGCAAATGGAAGATTTTTCCCATTTATATTTTTTATATCATCAAGTTTAAAATAACCATCACCAAAATTCTCTTTGTATACGGCTGCCTTCTGTTCACTAATATCATTAGCCCAAATCGGTTTGAACATACCTTTCAAACCATATGCTACCAATCCACTCCCCGCAAAGAATTCGTGCATTGTCCAAGGAGCATTTGATAAATCCACAAGGTTATTTTGAAAGCAGGAGCTCTGATTCATTTTCCTTCCTCCTGTTATCGTTCGTACAGCATGCTGTAATAGTTAAACTCTCTCAGTATTGATTATATTATTTTTTATTTAACACGTCAAGTCCACGCAAAACCATTTATCGTCATTTTTGCAAACAATTTGCTGTGAGCGTTTTAATTATCTGACTTTCCATATAGCAGACCCCCGCCAACATCCGCTGGCGGGGGTCTACTACGCTTACAGTTCTACGCTGTTCTGCCTGTTCTTCTTCTGACTTCTATCCGCGGTCTGCTCCTGCTCCCTCATAAGCCCAATGACCTGCTGCATCTTTTCGGCACCGAAATAGTCCCACACTCGCTTGAAATCACGTTTCATCGCATAGAACTGAGAGTTTTCAGCCTCCACCTCTTTCAGCCGCTGGCTTAGATGATGGGTAGCTTTCTTCTCGTCCTGATAGAAATACTGGTACTTATCCCTCTCGTTCTTAACCTCCCAGTACTTCCGATGGAGGGCAAAGAGTACCTTCACCAACTTCTGGATCAGCGGCATGGCCTTTTTCTCCCGGTAACTCTTGGCGGTCTCAAACGTGGCTGCTTCCGGCACCCATTCCTCCGGCCGCTGGGAGTACTGCGCTGACAGGTTTTCCAAACCTTCCATGATGGGAGCCAGCTTGTTCAGCTTCTGGTAGGTCAGCTCTGCTTTCTGTACCCGCTGTTCAGCGGCTTCTACGGCTGTCTGCGCTGTTTCCAGCTGTTCCTGCATCTCGGTCAGGTCGGTCTGGCACTCCTGCTTGGCAGCTTCCAGAGCCGCTACCTCTTTACTACGCTCCTGCTTTTTGAAGTCCAGCACAGACAGGTGTTCTTCGTGGGTGCCTTTCTGTTCCCACTCGATGCCGTGCCGCTCCATCACGGCAGCAAGCTGCTCCTTCTCGGCGTTGATCCACTGGTTCAGCTCGGATTCCCGTTTGGAGCCACCTGCAAAGCCCAAGGCCTTCAGAGCCTGCTTCAGGGAGACCTTGGTGTCCAATCCTTTGCCTTTCCAGCCGGACACATACGGCACGAAGTCAATGTGCAGATGGGGCGTAGCTTCATCCATGTGGAGGAATGCTCCGAACACCCGCAGTGTCGGGTTACGTTCTTGGAAGCCCTGCATATACTCGTCCAGCAGTTTCTTTGCCAGTGCGCCGTTCTCGGTCAGGACACCCATATCATCTTTGTTGCCGATCTGGACGATCAGCTCATGGAAGAGTTTTTCCTGTTTGCCTGTCCGCAGGTGCTCATAGTAGTCGGTGATACAGCGGTCCTTGCGCTTCTGCTTGGCATTGTAACGCTTCACTGCCTTGTCAAACAGTTCGTGGTACACCTTCTGAATCGGCTCATCACGGTACACGACATTCAGGCTGCTGCGCTCCGGGTCTACGTTTTCAGCGGTGAAACTTCTCCGGTTATGGTTGAGGGAGCCGGGACCCCGCATTGCGGAAATGGTTCTTTTCAATCGCACGTCCTTTCTCTGTGGAAGTAACTGGTGCCGGACACGGCATAGGCTTTGTTACTTTCGTCGAAAGTAACGCAAAAGCACTTTTGACAGACGTTCCGTCCATCAAAAGATGCCTTTGCGCCCTGCCGGGGGCCTTCGTCTGCGGACGGGGGTTCGCTGCATCTCGTCGCTGCCCGGTCCAACACCACCTTCCTGCGTGATTGCATTCACAGGAGCGTGACACGCTCCTGTCCTCTGCCAATAGAGGAACTCACCAGCGGAAGCTTTCTGGCACGCCTCGTTTGTCCAGATACTCCTGCCGAGCCTGCTCCCGCTGTTCCTCGGTTGGTGCTGTCTTGTACTGGGCATACAGCTCATGCCGCAGCATCGCATCCAGTTTTTGCTCCAAGCCCTGTTCAATAATCTCTTCGTACTCATTTTCGCCGCTCAAATGATAATGCAGCAAGGCGACGAAAAGTTCCTGCGAAATCTGCACATTTTTCATCGTTATCACCATCCCGTGTCGGTTGTGTCGATTGTGACGGTATTTTACATAGTAGCAAAAATACCGTCACAACCGTCACGAATCGTCACGCCCCAGAATTTTCCAGCGTTAATTTGACCACCCTGCCCTCATGGGTGCGCCTGCTTTCGTACCGAATCCCATAGTCGTTGTAGAGCCTGTCGGCACTCACATTCAGCTTCCGGGTCAGGATGTTTGCCTGTATGCTCACACCCGGCAGACGTTCCAGCAGCTCCGTGGGCGTACCGCTCCACTCTGGATGTTCCGGGCTGAGCATCTTTGCCACCGCTTCCAGAAGCGGGTCGGGCGGCAGCTTCCAGAGTTCCGTTTCGGCTCCTTGGAACTCCCACACGCAGCGTTCCCGGTCAAACTCCAATGTCAGCTCCTGATCCGGCTGGTCACGCCCCACGATGTCCAGTAGTGCGGTGTTGTCCGTGCGCCGCTTCTTCTGCATGATGAACGCGCCATCCGCTGCACCCAACAGACCGTTGGTGCCGGAGATCATATCAAAGCTGTCCTCGGCTTCCATCTTCCGGGTGTGATGAACCACCAGCAGGCAGATGCCGTACCTGTCGCTGAAAGTTTTCAGTTTGGTCACGATCTCGTAGTCGCTGGCGTAGCTGTATCGGTCACCGCCGATCTCCCGCACCTTCTGCAGGGTGTCGATGATGATGAGCCGTACATCCGGGTGCTCCCGGATGAATCCTTCCAACTGCTGGTCAAGTCCCTCGCTCACGGACTTAGCTTGCGTTGCGAAGTAGAGATTGTTGGTCTCCTCTACCCCGAACATCCGGGAGAGCCGCCGCTGCAGCCGGGCGTAATCGTCCTCCAAGGCCAGATAGAGGACGGTGCCCTGATGCACCTCGTACTCCCACATTGGACGCCCCATCGCCACATGGTAGGCAAGCTGCCCCATGAAGAAGGACTTGCCCACCTTGGGCGCTCCTACAAAGAGGTAGGTGCCGCTGTACAGCAGATCGTTCACGATGGGTTTCCGAGGTGGATACACTGTGTCGTACAGCTCGGTCATCGATACCGTGTTCAGCCCGAAATTGTTTGACTTTTTCGCGGCTTGCAGATTGATTTGCTTGTCCGAATTTGTTATAATATTGGTGGTAATTTTATCAGACGACTGTACCGCATCTGCGCCAACAGATGCACCCGGTACGGTCGTTTTTCTATTGTCCGTCATTCGCATTCCTCCTTAAGTCCGTTCAACGTCAGGGCTACCATTTGCAGGGTCTCTAACAAGTCCGGCGGGACTTCTTCATCCACGGCCAGCCGCTGCAATTCCTGATAGATCAGCTCCATCTGGCTTCGTAGGGCTTTGTAGACCCTTGGGTTGCCTACCACAGTGATCTCCCGGTCGGTCAGGCGGCGGATGATATACTCCTGTTTGGTCAGCCCGGAGAGCTTTACTTTGGCTTCCAGAACCTCGTCCTCTTCCGGGGACATTCGGAAGGCTACCACCTTGTTCCGCCAGCGGCCTTGCTGGTCGAGTACTCGTTCCATTTTCATTCCTCCCTTCGCTCCATGTCCAGCTTCTGCGCCATCTCCTGCTGCTTCGAGGGGAAGAGGTGGGCGTACTTATAGGTGATGTCCACGCTCTCATGCCCCACCCGGTCTGCGATTGCCAGAGCCGAGAAGCCCATCTCGATCAGCAGCGATACATGGGAGTGCCGCAGGTCGTGGATTCGGATGCGCTTCACCCCGGCTTCCTTGGCTCCCCTGTCCATCTCGTGGTGCAGGTAGCTCTTGGTCACCTCAAAGATCCGCTGGTCTGGCTGGACTTTGTAGAGGGATTTCAGATAGTCTCTGATCTCGTCCGTCAGAAACTGCGGCATCTGGATGACACGGACGCTCTTGGGCGTTTTCGGGTCGGTGATCACATCCCGGCCTTTCAGCCTTTGATAGGATTTGGTGATGGAGAGCAGCCCCTTGTCCAAGTCGAAATCTGCCGGAGTCAGAGCCAGCAATTCGCCCTCCCGGATGCCACACCAGTAGAGGATCTCAAAAGCGTAATAGGATTGCGGCTTGTCCATCATGACTTCTGCGAATTTGAGGTACTCTTCTTTTGTCCAGAAAAGCATTTCCTTGTGCTTTTCCGATCCAATGCACCCGGCTGTGGCCGCTGCGTTTGATTTCAGCCCGTAGAACCGGACGGCGTGATTCAGAATGGCACTGAGTTGTCCATGCAGCGTCTTGAGGTAGGTCGGCGAGTAGGCCTTGCCGTTTTTGTCCCGGTAGTTCAGCATCTCGTTCTGCCATGCGATCACATCCCGTGGCTTTATCTCGCTGAGCCGCTTTTCTTTGAAATACGGTAAGATTTTCGTTCGGATGATGTGCTCTTTGGTAGACCAGGTGTTTTCCCGGAGTCGCTTTTTCTTGTCCGTGATATAGATCTCCACGAACGCTTCAAAGGTCATGGTCAGGTCTGCCGCCTGCTGAAGAAGGAACTCCCGCTCCCACGCCAGAGCATCCTTCTTGGTGGCAAACCCTCGTTTCAGCTTCTTCTGCTTCACACCTTGCCAGTTCTCAAAGTAGAAGGAAGCGTACCATGTGCCCTGCCTGCTGTCCTTGTAAGCTGGCATCCTATCACTCCTCTCCTGCCCCGTAGATCTTCTCCTGATAGTACCTCCTGCTTACACGGCCTCCCACGGTCGTGTAGCCCTTGGCTCTCAGTTCCTCGTTCCACTGGGCGATCATTTTGTACGCCAGACCTTGCGAGATGTCCAGCTCCTTTGCCAGCTCGTCTGCCTTGATAAAAATGCTGTTTGCCATTTTTGTCCTTTCTTTGTCGGTTTCGTTTCGGTGCCGCTTCATCCTCGCTGACTTTCGGCAGGCATATCCCCTTTGCGGTGCTGTGCCGTCCCCTTGCGGAGCGCTCGCTTCCTTTCGGAAGGTCTTGGCGGTTTGGGTCAGTTTGGCGGTCATTCAATTTTACTAAGCATTTTTGTTTATTTTTTGTGCTCTCATTATACTAAACACATTCCGTTAAGTCAAGAGGTTTTCGGGTAAAATCTTAAACTTTTTTGTTTATTTTCTATTGCACCTCCTATTTTTCTGTGCTATACTAGGTTCAACAAATATGTTTAAGTCAGGAGGCAATCGCATGGCAGTCGGTGACCGCATCAAACGTGCCCGCAACCTCCGAGGTATGACCCAGAAAGAACTGGGCATCGCCATCGGGTTTGAGGAGAAGAGCGCAGACATCCGTATCGCACAATACGAAAGCAACACCCGCACTCCCAAGGAAGAGCTGCTCCGCAAGATTGCGGAGGTGCTGGACGTGAACTACCGTTCCCTCTATGAGCCGACCCTGTACGCCGCAGAGGATGTGATGTACACCCTGTTCGAGCTGGACGAGCACTATTCCGGCACCCGGCTGTATGAGGTCACAGACACCACCGACCCGGATTTCCCCGAAAAGCACATGGCAGTCAGCTTCCGCTATCGTCTGCTGGATGAGTTCTTAAAGGAGTGGCAGTTCCGTAAGAAGCAGCTCCGGGAGGGCGAGATCACCAAGGAAGAGTATCTGGAATGGAAGCTCAACTGGCCCCAAACCGCCGACGGCTGCGGACGCTACGAGCCGAAGAAAAAGTGGCGCAAAGAATAAAAGACACAAAAATGCCCTCTGAAAAACTTACCGTTTCTCAGAGGGCATTCTCATGTCTCTCTTTATGAATAATCGCCTGATAGTATCAAAGCAGTATCACAGAGCCTTTTGGCTCTCAAAATATTGCATTGCATCAATACTTTTCAGGTTTTGAAGATTACTCGAGCTCGATCGTGGCCGGCGGCTTACCGGTGCAGTCGTAGAACACGCGGTTGACGTGCTTGACCTCATTGACGATGCGGCTGGTGACGGTGCCCAGAACGCTCCAGGGCATATCGTAGCTCTCGGCGGTCATGAAGTCGGTGGTGGTGACGGCACGGAGGGCCACGGCGTAGTCATAGGTGCGCTCGTCGCCCATGACGCCCACGCTCTGCATATTGGTCAGGGCAGCGTAATACTGGCTGATCTCCTTATCCAGACCGGCCTTAGCGATTTCCTCACGCCAGATGGCATCGGCATCCTGCACGATAGCCACCTTCTCCGGGGTCACTTCGCCAATGATGCGGATGCCCAGACCCGGGCCGGGGAACGGCTGGCGGCTGACCAGATATTCGGGCAGGCCCAGCTCACGGCCGGCCTGACGCACCTCGTCCTTGAACAGGTTCCGCAGGGGCTCCACCAGTTCCTTGAAGTCCACGGTGTCGGGGAGGCCGCCTACGTTGTGGTGGCTCTTGATGACGGTGGACTCGCCGCCCAGGCCGCTTTCCACCACGTCGGGGTAGATGGTGCCCTGTGCTAGGAAGTCTACCTTGCCGATCTGCTTTGCCTGCTCCTCAAAGACCCGGATGAACTCCTCGCCGATGATCTTGCGCTTGCGCTCCGGCTCGGTGACGCCCTTCAGCTTGCTGAAGTAGCGGTCCCGGGCGTCCACGCAGATGAAGTTGATGTCAAAGCCGTTGGCATTGCCCGGGCCGAATACGGAGCAGACTTCCTCTTTTTCGTTCTTGCGCAGCAGGCCGTGGTCCACAAACACGCAGGTCAGCTGCTTGCCAATGGCCTTGGCCAGCATGGCTGCCAGCACCGAGGAGTCCACGCCGCCGGACAGGGCGCACAGCACCTTGCCATCGCCGATGCGCTCCCGGAGAGCCTGGACGTTGTTCTCCACAAAGGAGTCCATCTTCCAGTCACCGGAGCAGCCGCAGACGTTGTACACAAAGTTCCGCAGCATCTTTTTGCCCTCAGCGGTGTGCAGCACTTCCGGGTGGAACTGCACGGCGTAGAGGCCCTTTTCCGCATTTTCCACAGCAGCCACAGGGCAGTTTGCGGTGTGGGCGGTGATCTTGAAGCCGGGGGCAGCCTGCTCAATGTAATCGTTGTGGCTCATCCAGCAGATGGTGGAGGGCTGCACATCGGCGAACAGCTTGCTCTGGGTGTCCACGAACACCTCAGTCTTGCCGTACTCACGCTCCGGTGCACGGCAGACATGGCCGCCCAGCAGATGCATCATCAGCTGGCTGCCGTAGCAGATGCCCAGCACGGGCACGCCCCAGCTGAAGATCTCCGGGTCGATCGTGGGGGAATCCTCCAGGTAGACGCTGTTGGGACCGCCAGTAAAAATAATGCCCTTGGGATTCTTCGCCTTGATCACCGACAGGTCGGTTTTATAGGAATAGATTTCACAGTAGACATTGTTCTCGCGAACACGGCGCGCGATCAGCTGATTGTACTGGCCGCCAAAGTCCAGCACGATGACAGTTTCCTGCTGCATGATGTTCTCCTCCTGTTCCGTTCATAGATGTGTTACAGATATTGTTAGTATAGCACATCTTACAAACAAAAGCGACATCCTTTGTGGATTTTCCTGTTTTTATTTTTTTCGTACCGGATGCCGCAGCACGGTTTTAAGTTTTTCTGGGGCTGTGCGGCGCGGGTCCCCCAAATAGATCTCATGATGCAGGCGCCCTGCCGTAAAATCCGGCACATATCCCTGCTCTGCCGCAAACGCATCCATCTGCCGCAGAGTCTCCGGCTCTGTGTCGTAAGGGCCAATATGCATGCACTGTACGCATAATCCCTCATCATAGGTCCGGAATTCCGCCGCAGAAAAGTCCCGTTTCTTTTTGGCCGTGGCTTCCTGCACGGCCCAGTCGAACTCTTCCCGGGTCACAAACTCCGGCAGGCGGATCATGGAGGTCCATTCAAAAGTCTCCTTGTGGGCATAGTCCACGCCGTCCACACCCTGCTGATGCCACAATCCTTCCAGCGGAGGCACCACATACTCAAAAAAACCTTCCATCCGGTGGCTGCCCTTATAGCTCATTTTGATGGTATAAGCAAGTCCGTACAGCACTTCCATAGCGGCCTGGTATTCCCCTGCCGGGTCGTTCGGGTCACCCTTCCCCTGCACTGCCACAAAGTTCATGGGCGGGACCGTGATGAGATGCGGTTTCCTGGATGGCAGATAGAATTCCTTGTATTCTTTCTTGTAATCAAATGCCATTACATCGTCCTCCGTTCCACAGTGGCTTATCCTTCTGATTTCCAGTATAGCAGAACAACTATAGTTTGTAAACCATAAAGTTGTTCTGTTGACGCAAAAAATCCTCTGACCTTTCAGACAGAGGATTTCTGAACACAAAAAGAGCCTTCCCACTCTCCGGAATGGGAAGGCTCTTCGTAAAGTTAACCTTTAGCCACAGGAATGGCGCGAAGGGTCAAAATCACTCAATGATCTTGCCAACAACGCCGGAACCAACGGTACGGCCACCCTCACGGATAGCGAAACGCAGGCCCTCTTCCATAGCAACCGGGGTCAGCAGCTCAACGTGCATCATGACGTTATCGCCGGGCATGCACATCTCAGTGCCTTCGGGCAGGGTGATGATGCCGGTCACGTCGGTGGTGCGGAAGTAGAACTGAGGACGATAGTTGGAGAAGAACGGGGTATGACGGCCGCCTTCGTCCTTGGTCAGGACGTAAACCTGAGCCTCAAAGACGTTGTGGGGGTGCACAGTGCCGGGCTTAGCCAGGACCTGGCCACGCTCGATCTGGGTACGATCAACACCACGCAGCAGAGCGCCGATGTTATCGCCAGCCTCAGCGAAGTCCAGAGACTTACGGAACATCTCCAGACCGGTGATGGTGGTGTTCAGACGATCGGGCTTGATGCCGACGATCTCCATAGCGTCGCCAACCTTGGCGATACCACGCTCAACACGACCGGTAGCAACGGTACCACGGCCAGAAATGGTCATGACATCCTCGATGGGCATCAGGAAGGGCTTATCCTCCTCACGATCGGGGTTGGGGATATAGGTGTCAACAGCGTCCATCAGCTCCTTGATGCAAGCATACTCGGGAGCATCGGGATCAGTGGAGGTAGACTCCAGAGCCTTCAGAGCGGAACCACGAATGATCGGGGTGTCGTCGCCGGGGAAGTCGTACTCGGTCAGCAGCTCACGGATCTCCATCTCGACCAGATCCAGCAGCTCTTCGTCATCGAC
>OOBR01000709.1_pt1 | contig 28033 bp, 18 predicted proteins | sample 1671281 | NCBI WGS metagenome assembly OOBR01 (sample SAMN06348140, study PRJEB24527) | human gut metagenome | biome: human gut; feature: ankylosing spondylitis patient; material: feces | host: Homo sapiens | place: China | collected 2015-10
TTCCCCACGTAGAAGGACTGGAAGATACAGGTTTCAAAGGACAATTCCGTTTCCTGAAAACTCCTGCTCCATGGTTAATTCTCGGCGCTACGGCATTAGGCAACGGAGGTGTATTCTGTTGGTACAGCTATATCAACCCAATGCTGACAAATATTTCCGGTTTCTCAGTCGAAAGTATTACCCCTTTGATGATTCTTGCCGGATTCGGTATGGTAATGGGCAATCTGATTAGCGGACGACTCTCCGACCGTTACACACCCGGAAAAGTAGGAACTGCCGCACAGGCACTTATCTGCATCATGCTGTTGCTCATATTCTTCCTCTCACCCTACAAATGGGCGGCAGCCCTGTTGATGTGTCTTTGCACGGCAGGACTATTCGCCGTATCCAGCCCGGAACAGGTATTAATCATCCGTGTAGCCAAAGGCGGTGAGATGTTGGGAGCAGCCTGCGTACAGGTTGCTTTTAATCTGGGAAACGCCATTGGCGCATACGCAGGCGGACTTGCCGTCAGCGGAGGATACCGCTACCCTGCCCTGACAGGTGTACCGTTTGCCCTGATCGGATTCACTTTGTTCTTGATTTTTTATAAGAAATACCAAGCAAAATACTAAAACTCTACCAAAATACCTATCTTTGCAGTCTGATTATCGATAACTAAATAAAAAAGAAATAGATAAATGGCATTGCAATGTGGTATTGTAGGACTACCGAACGTGGGTAAGTCGACACTTTTCAACTGTTTGTCGAACGCAAAAGCACAGGCGGCAAACTTTCCTTTCTGTACAATTGAACCGAATGTAGGTGTTATCACCGTTCCCGATGAACGTCTGAACGCATTGGCAGAGTTGGTACATCCGGGACGTATCGTCCCTACCACGGTAGAAATCGTAGACATCGCCGGACTGGTGAAAGGCGCAAGCAAAGGTGAAGGACTGGGAAATAAGTTCCTCGCCAATATTCGTGAGACAGATGCGATCATCCATGTGCTCCGTTGTTTCGACGATGATAACGTGACGCACGTAGATGGAAGTGTGAATCCTGTCCGCGACAAAGAAATTATCGACTACGAATTGCAACTGAAGGATCTCGAAACCATCGAAAGCCGTATCCAGAAAGTACAGAAACAGGCACAGACCGGTGGAGACAAAGCAGCCAAACAAGCTTACGATGTGTTAGTCCAATACAAAGAGGCATTGGAGCAAGGCAAATCCGCACGTACAGTGACTTTTGAAACAAAAGATGAGCAGAAAATTGCTCATGAGCTATTCCTATTGACCAGCAAGCCGGTGATGTACGTCTGCAACGTAGACGAGGCCAGTGCCGTAAACGGCAATAAATACGTAGATATGGTGCGCGAAGCAGTAAAAGACGAGAATGCCGAGATTTTGGTTGTTGCAGCCAAAACGGAAGCAGATATCGCAGAACTGGAAACGTATGAAGACCGGCAGATGTTCCTTGCCGAAGTAGGACTGGAAGAATCGGGTGTGGCACGCCTCATCAAATCAGCCTACAAGCTGTTGAATCTGGAAACTTTCTTCACAGCCGGAGAAATGGAAGTGAAAGCCTGGACTTATCACAAAGGATGGAAAGCTCCTCAATGTGCTGGTGTTATCCACACCGATTTTGAAAAAGGATTTATCCGTGCAGAAGTCATCAAATACGATGATTATATCCAGTACGGTTCGGAAGCGGCTGTGAAAGAGGCAGGCAAACTAGGTGTGGAAGGCAAAGAATATATCGTACAGGACGGTGACATCATGCATTTCCGTTTCAACGTATAATAATAAATCAAGAATGAAGAACTTTTCCCAGTCTTCATTCTAAATTCTTAATTCTTCATTAAAATGAAATATCTCATTGCAGGAACCGGAGGGGTAGGCGGCAGTATCGCAGGATTTTTGTCGCTGGCAGGCAAAGATGTGACCTGTATTGCCCGTGGTGCTCATTTACAAGCAATACAAACGGATGGTTTAAAATTGAAGTCGGATTTAAAAGGAGAACATACACTCCATATTCCGGTAACCACCGCAGAAGAGTTCGATGGAAAAGCAGATGTGATATTCGTATGCGTAAAGGGTTATTCGGTCGATTCCATCGTAGAACTCATTAAAAGAGCCGCCCACAAAGATACGGTTGTCATTCCCATACTGAATGTGTATGGAACAGGACCGCGGATACAGAAACTTGTACCGGGAGTTACCGTTCTGGATGGCTGTATCTACATTGTAGGCTTCGTATCCGGCACAGGAGAGATCACCCAAATGGGAAAAATATTCCGGCTGGTATATGGCGCTCATCGTGGAACAACTGTAAAACCCAGCTTAATGGAAGCCATCCAACAGGATTTGCAAGAAGCGGGTATCAAAGTAGATTTGTCGTCCGATATCAATCGGGATACATTCATTAAGTGGTCGTTCATCTCTGCAATGGCTGTAACGGGCGCTTACTACGATGTCCCGATGGGTGAGGTTCAGAAACCGGGAAAAGTGCGGGACACCTTTATCGGGCTTTCTACAGAAAGCGCTGCTTTAGGAAAGAAACTGGGCGTTGAATTTCCGGAAGATCCCGTTGCCTACAATCTGAAAGTCATTGATAAACTTGATCCCGAAAGCACTGCTTCCATGCAAAAAGACCTGGCACGTGGACACGAATCCGAAATACAAGGACTGCTTTTCGATATGATCACAGCGGCAGAAGAACAAGGTATCGACATACCGACGTACCGAATGGTTGCGGAAAAATTTACCAAACACTAATCATTAACCCATTAATAACTATATAACATGAATACCATGCTATTATCCATCAACTGGAATCCCAATCCCGAACTATTCAACCTGTTCGGCATTTCTATCCGTTATTACGGATTATTGTGGGCAGTAGGAATATTCTTTGCATACGTTATTGTTCACTACCAGTACCGGGATAAGAAGATAGAAGAGAAGAAGTTTGATCCGCTTTTCTTTTACTGTTTCTTTGGTATTCTTATCGGTGCCCGTCTGGGACACTGTTTATTCTATGATCCGGGATACTATCTGTCCCATTTCTGGGAAATGATTCTTCCCATCAAGTTTATGCCGGATGGAAACTGGAAATTTACCGGATACGAAGGGCTGGCCAGTCACGGAGGCACACTGGGACTGATAGTGGCACTATGGCTGTATTGCCGTAAGACAAAACTCCACTATATGGATGTATTGGATATGATTGCCGTAGCTACACCGATCACAGCCTGTTTCATCCGCCTTGCCAACTTGATGAACTCTGAAATCATCGGTAAACCGACCGATGTACCTTGGGCATTCGTTTTTGAACGTGTAGATATGCAGCCTCGTCATCCGGGACAGCTTTATGAGGCCATCGCCTACCTCATCCTGTTCTTCATCATGATTTATCTGTATAAGAATTACAGCAAGAAACTGCATCGCGGATTCTTCTTCGGACTCTGCCTGACGTATATCTTCACCTTCCGCTTCTTCATCGAGTTCCTGAAAGAGAACCAGGAAGCGTTCGAGGACCAAATGATGTTTAATATGGGACAATGGCTAAGTATTCCATTTGTCATAATAGGCGTTTATTTCATGTTCTTCTATGATAAAAAGAAGAAAGTAGCTTGATGTTAAAACGCAGGATTAACGCAAATTATCGCAGATATGTGTTTGTTTTATAACCATATGTATATGCTTTAATAATCTGCAATAATTTGCGTTAATCTGCGTTTTAACACGTCTTTTTACATTATCAATGATTGCTTATTTCCCTCTGACTATCTTCTTGATATCATTCAACTTATTCAGTGCCTCGATCGGAGTGAGATTGTTTACATCCAAATTCAATATTTCATCACGAATCTGGCAAAGGATAGGATCATCCAACTGAAAGAAACTCAACTGCATCCCTCCGCGATTCTCGCTCACCTCTGCCAATGGCTTACCGGAGATACCCTGTTGGCGATTATCAGATTCAAGCTGTTTCAAGATCTCATTTGCACGCTTCACAATGCTCTTCGGCATACCTGCCATCTTCGCTACATGAATACCGAAAGAATGCTCACTACCACCGCGCTCCAGTTTACGAAGGAAGATGACCTTATTATCCACCTCTTTCACCGATACATTATAATTCTTGATACGATTGAAAGATTTCTCCATTTCATTCAACTCATGATAGTGAGTGGCAAATAATGTGCGCGCTTTCGCCTTCGGGTGTTCATGGATATATTCCACAATCGCCCAAGCGATAGAAATACCATCGTATGTAGAAGTACCGCGCCCTAATTCATCAAACAACACAAGACTTCGGGAAGAAACATTATTCAAGATATCCGCCGCTTCATTCATCTCCACCATAAAGGTAGACTCACCGACAGAAATATTATCGCTTGCCCCCACACGGGTAAATATCTTATCCACCAATCCGATATGAGCACTTTCCGCAGGAACGAACGAACCGACCTGTGCAAGGAGAGTAATCAACGCCGTCTGACGCAAAAGAGCGGACTTACCGGCCATATTAGGACCTGTGATAATAATAATCTGCTGAGTAGTACTGTCCAGCATTACATCATTCGCAATATACTTCTCACCGATAGGGAGCTGTTTCTCAATCACGGGGTGACGTCCCTGACGGATATCCAAGACATCACTATCTTCAATAATAGGACGAATATAATGATTCTCCCGAGCTACATTAGCAAATGACAACAGACAGTCCAAGCGGGCTATCTGATTCGCGTTAATCTGTATCTGAGGAATAAACTCCATCAATGCCTGCACCAGATCCGTATATAGCCGCGTCTCCAAAACCAGAATCTTATCTTCCGCCCCCAGAATCTTTTCCTCATATTCCTTCAGCTCCTGTGTGATATAACGCTCCGCATTAACCAATGTCTGTTTACGAATCCATTCTGCCGGAACTTTATCTTTATGGACATTACGAACCTCGATATAATATCCGAATACATTATTATAAGCCACTTTCAAGCTTGGAATACCCGTCAACTCACTTTCACGCTGTTGTATTTGGAGTAAATAATCCTTCCCCGAATACGAAATCCGGCGCAATTCATCCAAGTCCGCATTCACACCGTCTTGAATCACCCCACCTTTATTGACAGCCAATGGAGGATCATTCTTTATCTCTTTGGCAATCCGGTCACGAATAGTGACACAAAGATTCAACTGTTCCCCTATCTGATTCAGACTTGCATTATCCGCTTGAATACATGCCAGTTTAATGGGTTCGATGGCCTGCAATGCCACTTTCAGTTGAACAACTTCGCGCGGTGACACACGTCCTACAGCCACTTTGGAAATAATACGTTCCAAATCCCCTATCAGATGTAACTGTTCTTCGATGACAGCTTTAAAATCCGGTTGGCGGAAAAAATATTCCACCACATTCAATCGTTCATCAATCGGTTTCTTATCCTTCAACGGGAAGACCATCCAACGTTTCAGCAAACGTGCTCCCATCGGGCTGATCGTTCTGTCAATCACATTGAGCAGACTGCTTCCGCCATCATTCATATTGCCGATCAGCTCCAGACTACGCACCGTAAACTTATCCAGGCGGACATATTTATCTTCTTCAATACGAGACAATGAAGTAATATGCCCGATTTGCGTATGTTGCGTCATCGTCAGATATTGCAGGATAGCACCGGAAGCAATGATACCGTTCTTCAGATGCTCCACTCCGAACCCTTTCAGGTTCTTCGTTTCAAAATGTTTCAGAAGTTTTTCGCGGGCCGTTGTTTCCGTAAATACCCAATCATCCAGCTCGAATGTAAAGAACTTACTGCCAAAATTACCCTCAAACATCAGCCGCTTGCCCCTTTCAAAAAGAATCTCTTTCGGACCGAAGTTATTCAACAGTTTATCTACATAATCAAAAGGTCCCTCTGCAGTTAGGAATTCACCGGTAGAAATATCAAGAAAGGCAACCCCACAGGAAGCCTTGCCGAAATGAACGGCAGCCAGAAAGTTGTTCTCTTTATAATTCAGTACATTATCATTGATAGAAACGCCGGGAGTCACCAATTCGGTTATACCTCGCTTCACCAACTTTTTCGTCATTTTCGGATCTTCCAACTGATCACAGATAGCGACCCGCTTTCCGGCACGAACCAGTTTAGGAAGATACGTATCGAGAGCATGATGGGGAAAACCCGCCATCTCAATGGTTTTACCTTTTCCGTTTGCACGTTTTGTCAATGTGATTCCCAGAATCTCGGAGGCAACAATGGCATCTGTGGAATATGTTTCATAAAAGTCACCGCAACGAAACAGCATCACTGCATCCGGATGTTTTGCTTTCAAATCCAGAAACTGTTTCATCATCGGGGTGAGGACGATTTCTTCTTCGTTCACGGTTCTCTCCTTTTCTTTTTTATTTAGGGTAAACAATTGCAATATCTTTGCAAAGATAACGGTTTTTCGGCAGAGAATCAACGGTATCCTCCAATTCAATTTTCACAATTAGTGTTGCATACCATCAAAAAAAGAGGGCTTATTTCTTAACAAGTAGAAGAAAAATATTAAAACGTGTTATAAAACATACTATTTTTCTTGGATAATTTGCTAATTTCCCAATAGTCCGTATCTTTGCAATGTGTTTTTCATAGTATTAGATTTAAGGTTAACAAAGGTTGGAGCAAGGCGTTGCTCCTTTTTTTATGTCCATACTCAATTTACCCCTAAATAATTCTGTATTTTTTTTGCAATATATCGTCCCATTAATTGTTGCCCTTCTACATCTGGATGTAATCCATCTTTTAAATAACGCCCGCGTCCTCCCCAGATTTCATCTTCCGCACGAATACCACATTCGGAATAACAATCAATTACCGGAACAGAAAAAGTACTACATATCTCACGTAAAACAGCTATTTTTTTCAAATTCAATTCATTATGAGATATACTGCCCGACTGAATAGGAGTACAAAGAAATACCCGACACTTTGGAAAACGTTCAATTATTGTCTGAATACACCAGCGAGCTCCTCCTGCCATAGTGGTAAGATCCACTTTATCCAATCTTTTTTCTTTTAAAACTTCTGATGCACTTCCTATTTTAGTATCATTTGTACCCATAGAAAATACAAAAACATCTGGTGCAGGAAAACTACCATTTTCCACTTCTGATATAAATTTCTGAATATGCACTTTAGATACATTATTATGTCTTTTCTGTATTTCCACTTCATCATCAGTAGGTTCCCATCCACCGGAGATACCGGCGAAAACTGTGCTACCATATTCTTGCGTATCAATATAGCTCGCCCATTTTGCCGATCCTACTGCAACATTATGGTGAGTGGCAAAACCAAGTATGTCAACAACCGTTTTTGACCACTGATTTCCCGCAGTAATACTATTACCATCACAACCGAAATGCATCTTACTAAAATCCAGAGTCTTCTGTATCTCTACTACCGCTTCCTGTGCCTGATGCCCTGTCGAACATCCGGCAAAAAGTAAAATGATTAATACCCATTTCTTCATCCTAACATTCCTTTCTTTCCTATTCACTTAAAATCGCTCCATTATCTCCATACACATTCTCCCATTATGATAAGGGCATTTCCAAAATCCTGCCTTATCTTCTACTCGATTCACTGTTCCGTCTGCACGTATTCCCCAAAACCATTCTCCACTCTTGTGGTCAACCAGATGTTTTTTCACAAACTCCCAACACTGCACTGCTCTCAACAATGACAAACGATCATCAAAATGCTGATAAAGGTTTGCATATCCAACAATAGCCTCCGCTTGTACCCACCAATGACGCTCAGCATCTATTGAACCGCAACTCCTATTCATTTCATAAATCATGCCCGCACCCGGGAGAAACCCCTCAGAAGCCGCTTCCGCTATCTCCACCACAATCGGTTCTATTCGGGTTATCAACCGTTTATCACCGATAAGCAAGGCAGCCTCATGCAGCAACCATGACGTTTCTACATCATGCCCATACGAAACAATGTCATGTTTACTATTCCAATCATCATCAAAAAACAACCGTAAATGTCCAGTTTCAACATCCAGTATCCGGTCGGTAAAGAGTTCTATAAGATTACGCAACTGACACTCCAGATATTCATTATTCCAAACACGAAAAAGATTTGTATAAGGCTCCAGTATATGCAAATGTGTATTCATCGTTTTCCGCTCGTTTTCATCCTTCTCACTCAAACGCATATCCTCTATTTCATCCCATTCACGGGTCAACGCCTCACAATAACCATTCTTAATCCGATCAAAGCTATGTTTTTCAATATCATTAAACAAACGTATAGCATATTCAAGTGCTTCTACATCTCCCGTAGCTCGGTGATATTCACTCAATCCATAGATAACAAAGCCCAGTGCATAAATTTGTTTTTTAGTGTCCAAAGGGGAACCGTCCTCACAAACAGACCAAAATACCCCTCCATATTCGTGATCATAGAAATGAGTTATCAATTCCTGTTTGGCACGAGTTGCCATTTTCAGATATTCATCCTTATGCAACAAACGATAAGCCGATGAGAAAGTCCACAAAATTCTTGCATTCAGAACGACACCCTTAGAAACTCCGGGAACACGTTCTCCTGTACCGGAAATACGTCCATAAAAACCACCGTGCTCGCAATCCACCATATGATTCATCCAAAATGGAAGAATATTATCCGTCAGCATACACTGCATTTCTTCCTTTAGTTTTCTAACTGTTGTTTCCATATCATCTGTCAATTTATAATCCTAGTTGACGGCAAAGCCATTTATTCCACTCATCGGATTGCTCCTGATACAGATAATGTCCCGTCTCTAAATAAGGATGCAACTCTTTTTTAGCTGTAATAATATTATAGGTTGCATACATAGAAGTAGGCGGACATACTTCGTCATTATATCCCCAACTGAACCAACCTGGTACAGTAATAAGCCGTGCAAAATTTGCCACATCATAATACTCTGTTGTGCTAATCCGCTCTTTCGACGGTTGAGGAAAATAATAGAAATAATGAGGCCATCCTCCGGCAATCTTCTTCAAATGTGCCTGATGGTCACACATAGCAGGATGGACAGCAGCATAAAAAGTAATTCGTTTGTCCAATGCCGCCGTTACAACAGAAAGTGCTCCTCCTTGACTGGAACCCGTCACGCCCATACTCTTTCCGTCGTATTCCGGCAAAGAAGCAATAAAATCGACTGCACGAAGAGCGCTTGCAAAAACACGTTTATAATAATTCTTATCCCGACTATTATCATTCTGATAGGGATACCCGTTAAGTGCTCCTTTCGACAGTGCATCATATACCATCTGCGGCATCGTTACAGGAATCCCGTGAATACCTATTTCCAACGTAATCACTCCCTTGGAAGCCATATGGACATCCCCCGAATATGGACGTACTCCGGCACCGGGCACACGAAGTAACGCAGGATATTTGCCTGGCTTTTTGGGCATACAAAGAATACCGAACGTCCTCGAACCGTTACGAATATTTTGGAAACTGACATGGAAAACATTTACTTTATCCGTACAACGCTCAGGAATAAGCTCCATAACAGGAAGTAAAGGTACCTTCCGGGCTTCCTTCAAAACAGTATTCCAAAATTGACTGAAATCTGCAGGAACCGATGTATGCGGTCGCAACTCCTCAGGTGCGTAAGCCACAGTAGCCAGCCCTTCATATACATGCCCGTCAACGGAAACACGTACTTTACAGCGTAAAAAACCGGGAACATCCATACGTCCCGTTACAATTGTCTTTCCGTCTTTCAATAAAATCCCTTTCTTCTTTTCCACCGGATACCATTCCGGTCCCAACTCATAGTCTATTACCACTCTAGGCAAAAGATTTTGTGCTTTATATACCTGAATTGTAAACGAACATTTTTCTTTCAACTGATATTTCCAGTCCGCATGGTCGGGAGATACGACTACAGTAATTTCCGTTCCACGAATTTGTGCGGAAAGAAAAGTTACGCAACAACAGAATACCAAGCTTATAATCCATTTATGTATTTTCATAATCTTATCATTTTCTTTTATCATTCAATTGATTAGTAATTTTTCCCATTTCCTTTTCGGAAAGCGGATACATGCTGATAAAGATTACACTCAGCACTGTACCCATAGCAGGAAGCCAACTCAGGAACATCCTTATTCCATGAATTGCTTCCTCACTCTGCACTGCGTTGGCTTCAAAACCAAAAAAAGCTAGCAACCAGCCCGTAACGGCGCTTCCGATAGCCCAGCCAAACTTCTGGCTCATGGAAGACGAAGAGAAAATAAGTCCCGTAGCACGATTACCCGTTTTAAGTTCCGAATAATCAGCACAGTCTGCATACATTGACCATAGAAGCGGGAAGATGCTACCCGCACAAATACTTATCAGCACCTGAAAAACAAACATCAACATCAACTGCTCTTTATTAAACCAGTAGAAAAATACTGAAAGTACCGTCGCTATTGACATAGCCCACATATATGTCCTTTTTTTGCCAATACAATTGCTCAATGGAGCTGCCAACACCACTCCGACAATATTGGCGGCTTGTCCGACAGCCAAATAAAGCCCGCTCAATACAAAGGAAATTCCAAATAAAGAAACGGAAGCATATTCTTCTTCTATAACATAATATTTAAAATAATAAACCGTTGCCCCGTCACGAATGGAATTAAAGACCAATGCAGCCACACCGGCTCCCAACAGGATCCACCAGGGGCGGTTATGAAGCAAATCATGCAAGTCACCTTTCAAAGAATTCTGTCGCTCTTTAATAGGTCTTACCCGTTCGGCAGTCCATGCAAAGCAACCATAAAACAACAACACACACAACACTGCGATTACAATGACACTCATCATCCAGCCATGTTGCTCACCATGCCCCTTACTGAACTGATTAACCATCGGCATAAACAGAAGTAATGCTATAAAACTTCCGATATAAGCGAAAGTCATACGATATGTAGAAAGCGTATTCCGATCTCTCGGTTCCGCACTCATTACTCCCAATAACGAAGCATAAGGCACATTGATAGCTGAATATACCATCATCATTAATGAATATGTCAAATACGCATATATTACTTTCCCGCCATCACTGAAATCAGGAGTTGTGAAAGTCAGCACACCGATCACGGCAAACGGAACAGCCAGATACAACAGATAAGGACGAAACTTTCCCCACCGTGATTGTGTTCGGTCGGCAATAACCCCAATTATAGGGTCAAGCGCCGAATCCCAAACACGAGTGATGAGAAACATGGTGCCCACCACTGCTGCAGGCATGCCAAACACATCTGTATAAAATATCATCAGATAAGAACCAAACAATTTCCAGAACATGGACGAAGCCATATCACCGAAACCATAACCTATCTTTTCCCTGATCCCTATCATAAAGTATGCATCAATTTCAGATTCTTATCAATCTGTTTTTTTAGCGTCTCCACCGAGGTAGAGGTAAAAAGACCATCTGCAGGAGTATTCATACAATAATCAACCAATTGGTCTATTGTAGAAGTCGCCACATGCATACGGGTGTCAGAAGAAGCATAGTAAATAAATACTGTACCGTCCTCATCAGCTATCCAGCCATTGGTAAACAATACATTAGAAACATCTCCGATACGCTCTTCTCCTTCCGGTGCCATAAAGAAACCTGCAGGAGAAGCAATTACTTTCGCAGGTTCTTCCAAGGAAGTCATATACATATACAAAACATAACGTAAACCGGCAGCACAACCACGCACACCATGCGCCAAATGTAACCACCCCTTGGATGTTTTAATAGGATGAGGGCCTTCACCATTTTTCACCTCTTTAATCGTATGATAATAACGCCGGTCAATTATAGTCTCTTCCTTTACTTCCGCACAAGTCATATCATCTACCAACGCCCAACCAATACCACCTCCACTTCCGGCGTCTATAAAACCGTCCTGTGGACGAGTATACAACGCATACTTTCCATCCACAAATTCAGGATGAAGAACCACATTCCGTTGTTGACTTCTCGTTTTCAAATCCGGTAAGCGTTCCCAAGTCTTCAAATCTTTGGTACGAGCAATAGCCGCCGTAGCAGTCGCAGAGGAAAGATCACCCGCAGATGCTGTATCATCGTGACGTTCGGCACAGAAAATACCATAAATCCATCCGTCTTCATGGGCTGTCAACCGCATATCATAAATATTTGTAGCAGGAATAATATCCTCAGGCATTGTCACGGGATAATCCCAAAAGCGAAAATTATCTATACCGTCAGGACTTTCGGCCACAGCAAAGAAAGATTTACGGTCCGCTCCTTCAACACGTACCACCAACAAATATTTACCATTCCATTTGATAGCTCCCGAATTCAACGTAGCATTCATTCCGATACGCTCCATTAAGAAAGGATTTGTCTCTTCATCTAGGTCATAGCGCCAGAATACAGGAGTATGGGCAGCAGTCAGAACAGGATACTGATAACGTGTGAAAATTCCATTTCCACCTTCAACAGGTATATTCTTACGAGTTACCAGCCTCTCGTAGTTATCAAATAAGTCCTGGATTTTTTCTTTAAATGTTTTCATCTATTTAGTATTTTAATTTTGTTTCAAATCAGATACAAAAATGGTTTTAGGATGCTTATAAAAGTCCACAAAATCAGGTGCAGATATTTGTCCCGGATATGGGGCATAATAATGTGCCTCCTTTTCTCGGGCATTTCGCCATACCAGTACATAGCTGACAGGATACTTATCAACTATAGGAAACAAGGTTTCCGTCCACCAGGTGGAATCCGGAATAGCCTCATACCCAGTCTCCGTCACTGCAATTGGTTTATTATGTAGTCTTCCGACCTCTGTAAGAATCGTCAAGGACTTCTCCATAGTATCTACATATTTTTTACGTTCAAACTGATAAGTGTCAAACCCGAGCAAGTCTACCATATCATCACCTGGATAACGTTCCAGATATTCATTCACATTATTGGGTTCACTACCCGGAGAATAAGCATACAGCAAATGATTCGCTCCTTTCTTTTGTAGATAATCATAAGTCATTTTCCACAAAGACTTATATTCTTCGGCAGAACAAAGATTTTGTCCCCACCAAAACCAGCTCCCTGTATGTTCATGCCAGGGACGAAAAATTACCGGAATTTTAATTCCTTCTTCTGTGACAAGCGAATTCATAAAATCTGCCACTTTATCCAGCCATCCAAGAAACATCTCATTATTTTCCCCACCAGGCAGGACTGAAACAACCGCCGTTGAGTCACTCACATCCCAAGATGCTTCTCCCGTCATAGGATTATCAACATGCCAGCTAAGAGAACAAACACCCCCTCTATCATGGTGTGCTATAATCTCCGTACGTATCCGCTCAAAAAGAACATTATCCAAGTTCTTCTCTCCTCCCCTTTCAATACGCCCCAGGTCAAAAGCCATCACTGCCGGATAATCACCACACACACTTTTTACATCACTACGGTTCTCATCTCCATCCCACCGGATGCCATATACCGGATCATCCTGATGACCAAACATGAATCCTTTCTCCGGTAAACGAATTAGATCATCCAACAATGCCTCCGTCTCCAAAGTCCTCGAAGCGGGCTGCTGCTCTCTTGTCACACATCCACCCACTCCTAAAGCAAGCAGGAAAATACCTGCCACAACCAATCTATTTTTCATTTTCAAACTATTAAGTATTATTTAAAAGAAGGTAATTGATCGCGGGTGATTACATAATCCTGTGACATTGCATCTACCCACCAATCTTTATCCGCATACTTGTGGGATGTTGAAGTAAAAGTTTCTGAATCCAACTCTTTCGTACGGCTGTAATCATACCACGGCATAAAGAACGTCCATTTTGCGCCTGTCTCCCATTGGGCGGATATACGAGCAAGCTGATACACTTTCCCGTTTTGTTCTCCATTTCCACATTCGCTCAATGCCACTAACTTACCCGGACAAGAAGCAATTATCGTACTATACTGTCTGAAACAGTATTCTCCAGTAGTGGATTCATCCTTTATCGGATACATATCACGTCCTACCATATCAACGTATTCATCCCCTGGATAAAACTCGCTATCCTTAGTCTGCGTAGTCCATACCCAAATCAAATTATTGATTCCTTCTGTCTTAAAATAATTAAAAATATAAATCCACAGTCTTTTGTATGCTTCCGCCCCGTCATTCCCCCACCAAAACCAGGCTTTTCCATTTTTATAATTATAGATGTTACCAGCAGCCTCATGCAAAGGACGCCATATTACAGGAATTCCCTTATCGCGAAGCAATTTCAAATACCCCGCCAACTTCTTCAAATCGGCCTTGACAACTTCGTTTTCCCAAGTGCCCTCTTTTGTTGCGTTAGCGGCACTGAAAACAGTTGTCGTCCTTTTTCCCGTACCCGGATCTACGGAACCGTCACCCGGGGTATAGTGCCGTTCGGCACTGCCTTGGACACATGGCACTCTCCAATGCCAGCCTGCCCCCACAAGTCCGTTCTTGTTCCACCAGTCTTCCACTATCTTCGTTTTCGAATAATCAATCCATGAACAAGGAGAATATTCCAAAGAGATATAATCAAAAAAAGCGATAGCTGGATACTTGCCTGTATGCTGATATACCCATTCCGCCTCATTGACATTCCAGCTGGGGCATGCCATAGTTCCAGACAGTGTTTTCTTATTCCAGTTCTTTCTCAAGTAATCATATACCTTTACCGCTTGCTCCGAAGCACCGGAAGTACAAAGGGTAGGTGTAATAACAAGCTCCTCTCCTTTGCCCGAGTGCCCGGCAAATTCTTCTCCCGACGAGCAAGCCATTAGTACGAACGCTGCTCCAGTCAGGAACATCCGGGATTTCACTATACTAATGGTCAGTCTACTTTTTTTCATTGTATTTTTTAAGTTTAATGTAGGTAATAAAAAAATAATCTTTCCGAAAGCAAAAGTAGAAATGCGTGCATGAAATATGACTCCCAAATGATTTTCACACTATCCTATTTGTCATATGATACATTTGGAATAGTATTCGGATACATTCGAAGAAAAAGAATCCCTGACAAAATAAACATTGCCAGGGATTTCATTAAACAGTTCCGTTCTAACTAACAGATAGCGTCTTAGTTTGAGTTATTTTTCAGGTTCTCCTAATATTCTTTTTACATGCTGCTTTAAAATATAGAATGCCGGATCACCCATAGGCCCATGTCCATGACCACCAATTTCATAAAGATATGTTTCTTTGTGTCCTACCAATTTCATCATCCGCCACATATAAGCATTCTCTTCATAACGTCCGAAAAGTTCCAATTCCCGGTCACCTGTAATGAGAACTAAAGGTGGAGCATCCTTACGAACGTGAAACAAAGGAGCAAATTCATCAATAGTAGGCTGAAGATTGTCTATACCATTCATCTTCCGATAAGAAAAATGACTAATCACCTGTCCGCTGAAAGGTATCAATCCAGCTATAGAATCAGCATCTATATCATATTTCTTCAACCATTTTTTATCCAAGCCGACCATGGCTGTCAGATAGCCGCCTGCAGAATGACCAGATATAAATATCTTATTCTTACTACCTCCATATTTTTCCACTTCCCGGAAAGCCCATGCTATAGAAGCAGCGGCATCATCCAAACATTCTGAAATAGTTACTTTTGGAAGCAAGCGATAATTTACGGCAATAACCACCATTCCATTTTTCTTCAGTCGACCCGGTATTGATTTATTACCTTGGGTAAGCCCTCCACCATGAAACCAAATTACCACAGGACATTCAGTTTTATTTTCCGGATAATAAATATCCAACTTGCAACGCTCCGTTGCATAAGAATCTTTTGAAGAATTATATGATAAATCCTTTACAGTACGATACGTAATATCCTGGGCATAAAGGACGCCACACACCAAAAGACTCAATAAAAAACAAATTCTTTTTATCATTCTATTCCTATTTTATCAGTTAAGTGTAAACTCACTATCAAATTACTGTTCTATCTTCTTTTCAATACGGATATTGGCAAAACTATGGTCTACATTCCATTCTACATTAGGTTGCATTGCCAAAGTTAAAGCAACTTTTCCGGAAACCAATCCCGCAGTAGCTACATTTCCAAGTTCCAAAGTTACAGTATACCATTCTCCAAATGTATTCATATTCTCATCTAATGAATACTTCCACTGGTAATTACCTCCATTTAGCTTAATCAAATATCCGCCTGTTTTCGATGTAATGTCATAGAACGGATAATCCGAAGCCGAATTAACTTCAAATTTGAACAGATAGTTAGAAGGATTAGCGGCAACTTCCTCATCTAATACAATGCTACCAGAAGGTAATCCTGTATAACTCCAAGCTTTATAAGTGCCTTTTACCCGGAAAAACGAACCAAACAAAGCTACAGGATCTCCCGTATTGGAACCATCAGTTATAAAATCCTTACCACCCCAAATACTATAATCCGAAGGATTAGCCAAGTCCCAAACAAGATTATCCGTTTGTCGATAAGGTAATTTATAAGAGCAATGTCCTTCTGTACCATTCCATTCCAGTACAATCATCGAATTGTCCGGAATATTCCCCGGAAGTTTAGCAGTAATCACCTGATCCGTCACACTCTCTATCTCCAGTTTCGTATCGCCAAACTTAACGACAGATGACGAATTCTTGCCAAATCCATATAATTCAAAATATTTGCCCTTTATCCGCAAGGATGTACCGGGTAATGCAAATTCATTATACAGACCATTTACCTCCATCGCAGGAACATCCAGTTTGAACTCACAAATTGTATTCCCCAGCTTTGTTTCATAGTATAGTTCATTCGTAATTTCTTCCGGCATATCTCCCGGTAAAGGAAAACATGCCTTTTTTGACGTCGCATACACTTCTGACAAATCTACTTCCATATTATTGAAAGTAATCTTTGTCACACCACTCAGATTCTCCCCGACCAGCACAATCATTTCACCAAATCCTCCTTTGGCCAACGGAACCTTTAAATCCGTATCATCTGGAGAATAGATACCCTGTACATCAGGTGCTCCAAATGAATTCATTCCATCATCATAACCATCATTATAAGTTACAACATCCTGACAAGAGAACAAAGTTGTCAGTAACACTGTTCCTATCAATATTCTATGTGTTATTCTATTCAAAGTCTTCATATTGTTCATAAGTTATTGAGTTGGACATATACTTTAATTCCAGCCCGGGTTATTTTTATCAATAGCCATATTAGTAGAAACCTCCAACGATGGCAACGGATACAACAAGTGACGGAATTCACGACGTTTATTAATACTTCCCTCATCATAAGGAGTACGCGTACCATCTTCATTGATTCCACCCAAAGAATTCATTACATCCAAATAAATTCCCCAACGAAGCAAATCCCAACGACGGTCACCTTCATAAGCCAGTTCTTTTGCACGTTCTTCAAAAATGACTGAACGTAGTTCCACTTTCGTTTCAATAGCACCATTTCCGGTAATAGAAGCCTCTTTCGCATTCGAACGGATACGAATATCATTCAAAGCATCAATCGCATCCTGTGAAATCCCGTCATTCAACTCGCATTGTGCCTCTGCATAAACCAATATAATATCAGCATAACGCAGGAACGGCCAGTAAGCATCCGTACGACCAATTGTGGGATCTGTCACATCAGCATATTTAGTTGTAAAGGCAAGGCAATTGGATGATATGCTATTCGTATAGGTGAGACCGTCATTGAATGGCGCTACAGGTTCCTGCACTTTTACGTCGTCCATATTCTTACCAGTAGCCATCAACTTATATTCCGGGGTTCCCGGATAATAATATCCTCTGCCATTCTTTACCTGACTGTCATACTGGAAACGGTGCTTGACTCCTTTCGTTATACGGTAATCTTCGTTATCAAACAAACAATACCAATGAAAGCGATTGCCTACCCAAGGACCTTTCTGCAGTACCCCTCCAGCATCCTGCATGCCACAGTACCATTGATGCACTCCGTTGCCATATTCTTCGTCAGCACTTCTTGTCCGCACGGAAAACATATGTTCACTTTCATCAAAACCACTTTTCTTCCACAATTCATCAAAAGACAACAGACTATAAGTTCCATAATTCACATCAGAATTCTTCCCCATTATAATACCTGCATAATACGCCGCTTTCTCATAACAGTCTTTCCAGTCAAGCGACTCATAACCTGCTACTTGTGTTTTCTCAAATGTATTCGAAACCGGATTAGTCAATATTTTTGTTCCTGCATTATAACTATAGGAAGGACCGGACTTCACAATCATCTTTTCTCCTGCCGGAAGCGCACCCGCCCCCATAGTAGCATATACTTTTGCCAGCAAACCAATTGCAGTACCTGCAGCCACATGCCCCTTTTGATATTCAGCATCCGTATTTTTATACATCATATCAGCTGCCTGTTCCAACAAACGTATAATCTCCGCATACACATCAGGAATAGGGCGACGAGGTTGGTTATAGCTAGCTCCTTCACTGATAGCGACATCAAACAACGGAATTTCACCATATGCACGGGTCAGCAAGAAATAAGAAAATGCTTTCTGAAAATAAAGTTCTCCCAACGCATTCCGTTTCACTTTTTCATCCGCACCGGTTATTGCATTTACATAATGTATAGCTACATTTGCCCGGTGAATCAAATTATAACAACCCGTCCAAATAGAAGTTGCATACTCGTCCGCCTGAAAATTTCCTGCTCCCAAATTACTGAAAGCCCAGTCTGGTCCAGTTATATAATCGGAATCAAGTTCCAGGCAACGTGGGAAACTACTATAGCGGAACATATTGTTTCCCCATTTACTATATACTCCGGTCACCCACAAATCTACAGCCGCATTATCATTGCCCAACTGGTCAGGACCGACAAAAGCATAAGGTTCTTCTTTCAAAAAGTCACTGCAAGAAGCCAGTCCCAGACTGCCCGTTGCCCAAAGACTTAAAACAACATACAATTTATATAATTTCATAATTCTATATCTTAATGATCAGTTTAAAAATCGACTTTTAGTCCTAATGAGAATGTACGGCTGCTCGGATAAGAATATATATCCACACCCCGCCGGGAAGTATCAGAACCGAAGGCGTTTACTTCCGGGTCAAACCAGCTATATCCGGTAATAGTAAACAAATTGGTAGCATTTCCATAAATATTGATAGAACTGATACCTTTAAACTTAGGTCTCCATGTATAACCGATACTAAGGTTCTTCAACTTCAAATAAGAACCATCTTCCACATAGCGGTTTGAAATTAACATAGTCCGTTCATAACTATTTACCGCTTTAGGCCATTTGGCAGACGCCCTGTTTGCTTCTGTCCAACGAGTATTATAGGCATCTACAGGAATATTAGCCGTATTACCCATCTTTACTTCCATTAAATTACCATTGAAAATATCATTTCCCTGACTTCCCTGCAAGAAAAAGCTCAAGGTGAAATTCTTCCACCGGAAATTATTGGTTATACCATATACATAATCAGGGTTTGTATCACCAATCACTACCCTGTCTGCATTTGTAATGGCAGGATCATCGTCAAAATTCCGATACTTTATTTCTCCAATCATACTCTTTCCCTTCGCACGGACACTCGGATCCGGGGAAGCCATGACTTCAGCCAGATTATTATAGAAACCATCTTCTACGTACCCAAAAATTGTTCCGATAGGATAACCATTGCGTTGCAAAAATACATCATCTGCTTTATACCATAATCTTGCGGAAAATTGGTCGGAATCAAGTCCGCCAACTTTGTTTTTATTGAAAGATATATTTGCATCAATATCCCACTTTAGAGGAGTATTCCGCAATACATAAAATTTCCCAGAAATCTCCAGCCCTTCATTTGTCACATATCCCCTGTTCACCATCATGCTTGAGAAACCGGTACTGGAAGGTATTTTTACCTCCTGCAGTAAGTCGCGCGTTTTCTTATAATAATAATCCACAGTTAGATTAACGCGATTATTAAAGAAGCCTATATCCAACCCGGCATTATACTGGGCAGTTGTCTCCCAATGCAAATCTTCCGCTACAGGACCGCGCCATTCCACTTCTGCGAAACCACTACTGATAGCTCCACCACTAAAAGGATAATTAGCTGGATTCAGCATAGGTAAAGTCCGGTAACTTCCAATCCCCTGATTACCAGTCTCACCGTAGCTGAGACGCAATTTCAAATTACTAAAAATATTTAGATTCTTTATAAATTTCTCTTCTGACAAACGCCATGCCACAGCTCCCGAAAGGAAATTCGCCCATTTATTGTTTTCCGTAAATTTGCTGGAACCATCAACACGATAAGATGCCGTAAAGATGTATTTATCCATCAACGTATAATTGATACGTCCCAAAAATGAAGCTAATGATGAATCCGTACGGTCACTTTTCAGTTTACCGGGAAGTGTACCTAAGCTCATATCATATTCCTGGGTCAAATCACTAGGGAATCCTGTGGCTGACATCGATTTACTTCCATAATCTCTCTTTTCAACAGTAAAACCTCCCACGGCATTAACAGAATGAATTTTCTTAAATGTTTTATCGAAGGTAAACAAGGACTCGGCAGTAATTCCCATACTCCAGTTAGTAGACTGACCTGCCTTACCGTTTATATTATTAGCTTCAGAACCTTCTGATGTTCTGCGCCCATAATACGTGCCACGTTCCCTATTTGTATAGTTAATACCTAAGTTCTGACGAAATTTCAAGAACGGGAACAGCTTTATTTCCAAATAAGAAGAAGTAAATACATTATTGGACTTCAGATTATCTTTTGCCGAATTAATATAAGCATAAGGATTGGATGCTAGCCAACTCAATTCGTCCGAATTCAGTGTCTCGTCATCGCTCGGATCATAAGTAGTTGGAAACACAAGTGCAGAACGAATAACTCCATAATCATTAGAGTTCGTCCGAGAAAAATCGGTGTCAGTATGAGAAAAACTGATATTCACTCCCATATCAAGCCAATTCTTAATCTTGCGTCCCATGTTGGCACGAATCGAGTAACGTGTAAAACCAGATTCCTTGATAATACCCTGTTGTTTCAAATAGTTACCCGAGAACGAATGCCAGCTACCATTTCTAGAACCACCGGACACGCTGATATTATATTCCTGCGAGAAACCGTCTTGATAAATCAAATCCTGCCAGTCAGCCACACCGACTTTCGTGGTATTACCGTACTCATCCGTGTAAATTCCCGGATTCAAAAAATCTTCTGGTGCAGGATTGTACTTACCTTGAGACTTATCGGAATTGCTATACGACCATTTTCCCGAATAAGGCAGAGAAGTGTATGCTTTTCCATGATACTTATAGCTATTCTCAACCTGCTCGTTCCTGTATAACGCATATTGATAAGCATCCAATACATCTACGCGATTAGCAATCCGGGAGAAAGAAAAATTAGCAGTAAACCTCACCTTATCCGCCCCCGGTTCTCCACGCCTAGTAGTAATCAATACCACTCCGTTCGCACCACGAGAACCATAAATAGCCGTAGCCGACGCATCTTTCAAAACTTCAATTGACTGTATATCATGAGGATTGATAAACGCCAGCGGATTGGACTCATTATTGCCGGAATTGGCATCACTACTTGGTGTAGAACCCGCGTCATAAGGTACACCATCTACAATATACAAAGGCTGCGAGTCTGTAGAAAAAGAGTTTGTACCACGAATCTGTATACTGATACCACCACCTGGAGCACCGTCACTTTGATTCACCACTACACCGGCTATCTTTCCCGCAAGTCCCTGACTCAAATCTGCCGGATTTCCTCTCATCAAGTCATCTCCTTTAATTTGTGAAACAGCACCGGATAAATCCCTTTTTTTCATTGTCCCGTAACCCACTACTACCACTTCATCCAATAATTCTGCATCATCCGACAGCTCTACCTTTATTTGGGACTGTCCACTTTTCAATGTTATTTCTTTCGATTTATAACCAACAAAAGTAATGGACAATACAACCTTTTCTGGTACGCCATTCAACGTAAATCGGCCGTCCACATCAGTTATTGTACCTTTGGACGTACCTTTCACCAATACATTGGCACCAATAACTGCCTCACCATTCTTATCGACAACCGTACCCTTAACTGTCCTATTCTGCTGCACAACTTCAGACTTCCCCAATGTAGTAGCCTGTACATTCACTATTCCTCCGCACAACAACAGACAAGCCCCTGTTATCAACATATTCTTATGAAAATTCTTTTTCATATATATCAATTTAAATGTTAACCTTTAAAATTTGCCATTTCTTCTCACATCGAAACTATTTTTTCTCCTTGAAATTCACGGATTTCAGCTTAACTACTCCTGCTTTCGTAGCGCTAATGCCCAGCCCGTCAACAGAATTTTTATATGCAGTTTCTAGTTCAAGAACAGCCTTCTTTTTTCCTGCAGGAATTTTAACCTTGGATTTAATTTTCTGGTCTTTATCATCTTTAGCAGAATAAGTTGCCATAAACATGACATCCATTGGCAAAGCTTCCTTAAACTCAATTGTAACACAATCATATGCCGAGCAATCTAGGTGAGACAGCCACCAGCCACCTCCCTGCCAATTCTTAGTAAAAGTAATAGTTGCTGTTTCTGCATCAAACTGTGCTTCCCCCCAAGATTTAAACTTTTTAGTTTCCACATTGTAATCTTTTGCCCACACTGATGATACAGTTAAAAGCAAAAGTACGGCAATTAATAAATTTTTCTTCATAATACATCGTTTTATTAAGATTAATAAAAAAGTTATCGCTTTATTTTTTCCAAAATCAAAGACTTCACACAAACCGTACCCGGTTTCGAACCACTGATACCCAGACCATCTATGGATCTTTTATAAGTAATATCCAGCATAATCGCCGCTTCTTTTTTTCCGGCAGGAATTGTAACCTTAGATTTGAGTTTCTCATTTCTTTCATCCTTCGCCGAATAAATAACTATAAACACAACATCCATAGGCAAAACCTCTTGAAATTCAATCCGTGCAGATTCATATTCCGAACAATCTTGCGCCAGCCACCAACCACCACCTTGCCAACTCTGTGTCCATGTTATTTTCATGCCTTCCATATCAAATTGTGTATTTCCCCAAGGTTGAAAGTCTTTTGCCAATACATTAAAGTCTTTTCCACACACGGAAGATACCATCATAAAAGAAATTGCAGCTATTAATAATTTTCGTTTCATATTCTGTTATTTATTCCAGTTTCCTATTTTGATACCTGTATCCATAGTTTATTTTGATAGCAAATATAGAAAGGGAGTACCCCTCTCTCTTTCTCCAAATGAGTTTCAGGCTATCCTTTTTGTATCTTGATACATTTGCGCTACTATCCTGATACATTTCGGAATATCAGAAGCAACTGAAAAGAAATTCTCGATTCCTAATTTTTCATATCTTTGCAAAAAAACGAATCAATCCATATGAAAAAGCATCTTTTATTTGCATTGTTTTGTCTACTTACCCTAACGTTGCAAGCTAACGAAAGACTTAATTTCCGTACCTTTGATGTAAAATCCGGTATAGCTGACAATTATGTGCAATCTATTCTGTGCGACAAATACGGTTTTATGTGGTTCTCCACTCTCAACGGATTAAGCAGATATGACGGCTATCAATTCAAGACATACACCACTACACAGCTGGGATCCTACAACAACGACATTGAATTTACAGCGGAAGATGCTTCAGGCACAATCTGGATAAAAACTCCCAAATCTTATTATTTTTATAATCGCGAAAAGGATGAAATTGATGATCACATAACTCCTATACTGGAACAATTCGGGATATATGGAACTCCAGACAACTTGTATATAGATAAGGACCTGAATTTGTGGTGTACAGTCAATTCCACTCTCTATTATTATGTATTCAAGCAAAAAGAACTTTATACTTTATCTCTTCCTCAAAACTGCCAGGTGTTGCAAATCGACTGTTATCAGTCAAGTGCTTATGTACTATTGTCAGACAGCTATATTTATCACGTCGACTGGAGAGCACAAAGCCTTTGCAAAGAAGTTCAAATTATCTTGCCTCTCGGATGGAAACAACGAATGTACATAGATACCTTTTCCAGACTTTGGCTTTATGTTCCTCATACCAAAGGAGTATGTTGTTATGACCCCAATGTTAAAGAATGGTTTTCATTTCCCGGAGAAAAAGAAATAGCCAATGAACTTATTACAGCTGTTATAGACGACGGAAAAGGAAACATATGGATTGGTACAGATAACAAGGGCATTTACATAAGTTATCATCAAGACGGAAAAGGATACGAGAGACTTAGCAAGGAAGTGGACAATCCGTTCTCATTACCCAATAATCATATCTGTTGTTTTTATAAAGATCATTCTGATATAATGTGGGTAGGTACAAGCAAATTAGGAGCTACTTTCACAAGCCTACACAATGTTACATTCGAAACCTGCCGATTGCCCCAGCAAGAAGATGTAAGCTGCATTGTAGAAGACAAAAACGAAAATCTATGGCTGGGATTTGACGGGGAAGGATTGGCTTACTATGACAGGAAAAACAACAACTATACTTTCATTTCGAAAAAAAAGGATCCTATCCCCTCCGATATAATTGTATGTTCATACAAAGATTCGAAAGGACGGCTTTGGTTCGGTAGTTACGGTAACGGGGCATTCTACGAGCAAAATGGAAAGTTCAGCAAAGTGGCAACTGCATACGAACAAAAATATTCCATCGACTATGTCCGCTGCATCACTGAAGATAAATATGGCAACATTTGGTTAGGAACCATCATGAACGGAATCTACTGTTTAGATAATAGCGGAAATATAACCCCCTATACTATGGAAAAAACCGGAATGCTCACCAATAGTATTACTACATTCTCATGTGCGGACGGAATCAATCTCTATATAGGAACTAGTAGCGGACTGTATTGCATGAATACTGCAACCAAAGAAATATCGCACCTAAAAGACAACAATTCAACTTCAAATTTATTTGAAAAAGTACATATCAATTGTATCTATCAAGATACACGAGGGCTCTTATGGATTGGTACTCGGACAGGCATTGATGCATATAATAAAAACACAAAAGAACGAATTCATTTGTCTACCCAAAATGGATTGTCTCACGATTATATACGGGCAATCACTGAAGATAAAGAAAAAAATATATGGGTGACTACCGACCATGGTGTAACAAACATCATAGCAACCAACTCACCGGAACCTTCATCCAAATTTCTCTGTTATCCCTATTTTGAGGAAGACGGAATAGGAAATATGGCTTTTAACAATCATTCCATTACTTGTACTCAACAAGGCGAAATTTTGATGGGAGGATCAGGGGGGTATCTGCGGATCAATCCACGTTTCATAAACTATCGCCATAAAAGTCATCCGGTTATATATACTAGTCTGTACCTCGCCAACCAACGCATGGAAGTAGGTAGTAAAAACAGTAACGGACGTATATTACTCAACAAAAATATCCAATTACTGAATGAAATAACCATGGACTATTCCGACAGCAACTTTGCATTAGAAGTTTCTTCCATGGACTACAACTCCCTGCATAAGTTACAGTATGCTTATCGTCTAAATAAGGATGAAGAATGGGTTAAACTAGAAGGAAACCGTATTTACTTTAATAAGCTTTCTCCCGGAACCTACCAACTGGAAGTAAAAGTATACGAAAACAATAACAATTACAAGAATAGTAAGGCCAGTTCCCTCACAATACATGTCTTACCTCCTTTTTGGTTGTCTGTTCCGGCATATATATGTTATGTTCTACTTATAGCAAGTTTCATCATTTTCTTCTTCCTGAAAATGAAACGTAAGCATATACGCAACCTTAACCAACAAAAGCGTGAAATGGAAATAGTCCAGCAACATGAGATGGACGAAGCCAAAATGCGCTTTTTTACGAACGTCAGTCATGACCTACGCACTCCTTTGTCATTAATAATCATTCCTTTGGAAAAGTTACTGGCCTCTAACTTGGAGAAAGGAGTAAGAGAAGAGCTCGAATTAATACACCGGAACTCGGAAACTCTTTTAAATGAAGTAAACCAGTTGCTCGATTTCCGGAAATTAGACCAACAGAAAACACAATTAATGCTTTCCTACGGTAATCTTTCGGACTTTATAAAGGAAGTATGCGTTTCTTTTATCCCACAAGCTACAAAAAAAGGTATAAATATCCGTTTACACATAAGTGAAACGAAAATGGATATGGATTTTGACCGTAACAAGATACAGCGTATTCTGCTCAACCTTTTATCCAATGCTGTAAAATACAATTATGATGATGGAGAAGTCATTGTTTCATTAAACAAGATATCCGTCAACGGAACAGAAAATGTACAAATACAAGTTGCTGATACTGGTATCGGTATTAAAGATGAAAATAAAGATAAAATATTCGACCGTTTTTTTCAAGAACAACACTCTACCACTACCTACATAGGAAACGGTATTGGTCTACATATTGTGAAAGAATATGTCACTATGCATCACGGAACGATCACAGTAGAAAATCATATTCCTAAAGGGACAATATTTACCATTACTATTCCTATTACCCACAATTATGCAGTTAATAATGAAAAACAAGATGAAGACGACATTCAGAAAGAAACACCTGAACAGGTGCCTAACACAACAAATGTCCATAAAACTTCCCTATTAATAGTTGAAGACAATGACGATTTCCGCAACTTTCTTATCAACTGCCTTAAAGACACTTATCAGGTATTTGATGCGTCCAATGGAAAAGAGGCATTGGGAATATTAGCCCATCAATCCATACAGATTGTCATCAGCGACGTTATGATGCCCGAAATGGATGGAATGGAACTATGCCGTAAAATAAAAACAGATATCCGTTATTCCCATATCCCTGTAATTTTACTAACAGCACGTACAGCCGACGAGCATGAATTAAGTGGACTAAAAGAGGGAGCGGACGATTACATTACCAAGCCATTCAATCTGGAAATACTTCTTCTGCGTATTCAGAAGATATTAAAATGGACAAAGAATAACCATGAAAAGTTCAAAACTATTGATATATCTCCGAGTGAAATAACCGTAAGTTCTCTGGACGAACAATTAATAGAAAAAGCTATACGTGCAGTTGAAGAAAACATGGATAATTCCGAATTTTCCGTTGAGGAACTAAGTTCTTATGTAGGAATGAGCCGCGGACATCTTTACAAGAAACTAATAATGATTACTGGAAAATCTCCTCTTGAATTTATGCGGATATTACGTATCAAACGCGGAAAACAACTGTTGGAACAAAGCCAACTTAATGTTTCTCAAATTGCCTATCAGATAGGACTTTCACCCAAACAGTTTGCCAAATATTTCAAAGATGAATTCGGATATGTACCTTCCGAATACATCAAAAATAAAGATACAGACTAAATTACCTAATTTATTTCTTTTCTGCCTGATAGACTCCAAATATAATGCAACCTGCTCCCAATAATGTAATCCACGTGATTTGTTCGTGAAGAATGATTACGGATGCCACCATTGTCACCAACGGATTGAGATAGATATAACTGGAAGCTCTAACAGTTCCCAACTGTTTTAAGACCACATTCCAGAGGACATAACATATCAAGGAAGCCAGAACAGCTAGAAACAAAAGATTGGATAATACAATCGGTTTTAAAAGTATATCAAGATCCGGTTGCAGCGGATGAAGAAGAAAGGCGGGAAGTATGGTCAATACTCCATAAAAAAATATCTTGCGAGTGATAAATACAGTGGGGTAACGCCCCGTCATTTTCTTTATCACTAAACTATAAAATGCCCACGACAGGGCAGCAAGTAAAGTAAGCAAATCCCCTACCGGAGATAATTTAAGTACAAAACTGCCGTTAAAGACCACCAGTCCCACTCCGATTAAAGCTAATATGGAACCATAAATCAAACCTTTGGTGGCTTTTTCACTCTTATAAAAGAGAAGGGAAAGAATGG
>OOBR01000710.1_pt1 | contig 27937 bp, 20 predicted proteins | sample 1671281 | NCBI WGS metagenome assembly OOBR01 (sample SAMN06348140, study PRJEB24527) | human gut metagenome | biome: human gut; feature: ankylosing spondylitis patient; material: feces | host: Homo sapiens | place: China | collected 2015-10
ATTGCCGGTGAAAGAAGATGGCGTGCGGCAAAGCTGGCAGGTGTCAAAGAAGTACCGGTTATTATAAAAGATTACTCTACGCAGGAAGTAATGGAGATTGCGTTGATTGAAAATATTCAGCGTGAAGACTTAAATCCAATAGAAGAAGCGCAGGCATATCAGCGTTTAATCAAAGATTACCGGTTAAAGCAGGATGAAGTCGCGGAAAAGGTATCAAAGTCCCGTGCGGCAATTACGAATTCGCTGCGTCTGTTAAAGCTTGATGAACGTGTACAGGAAATGGTTATGGAAGGCAAATTAAGCAATGGTCATGCCAGAGCCATTATCGGAATAGAAGACGGCGACCAGCAGTATCAGGTAGCACAGAAAATTTTTGACGAGCAGATGAGTGTCCGTGAAACGGAAAAATTGATGAAAAATCTGAACCGTCCTGAAAAACCGGAAAAACAAAAGCCACAGAATGATTTTGTGTACCGGGATATTGAGGAAAAGATGAATAAAATTATGGGTACAAAAGTCGTTATTAAAAACCGGGAACACGATAAGGGTAAAATTGAAATTGAATATTATTCACAGGCAGAGCTGGAAAGAATCTATGATTTGCTGAAACAGATAAAAAATGAATAATTCAATATTTTTTACACTTATACTATAAATATAGGAGCAAACGATTATGATAAATTTTTTTGATTTATTTTCAGTGGATACCCTGTATATTGTCTTGGGACTTGCCGGGGTAAGCCTGATTACGCTGATTCTTGCAATTGTTGCGCTTTGTAAGGCAGCAAAGTTAAAAAAGAAATACCGTTCCTTTATGGAAGGTTCAGATGGAAAGTCGATTGAGAGTCTGATTCATGAACATCTCGATGAGATTGAAAGTATCAGGACAGTCGGTGAGAAAAACAGTGCGGCAGTGAAAGATATTTACGAAAAAATGCAGTATACATTTCAGAAGGTGGGCATTGTGAAGTATGATGCGTTTCATGAAATGGGTGGAAAGTTAAGCTTCGCATTATGTATGCTGGATAAAGTCAATAACGGATATATTATTAATGTAATGCACAGCAATAACGGCTGTTTTGCTTACATTAAAGAGGTTGTTGACGGAAAGTCGTACATTGAGCTGGGCGATGAGGAAAACCAGGCATTACAGCAGGCTGTGGCAGGACGCATGGGTGATGCTGATCTAGGCAGAAAAGTCAATGATGCGATTCAAAAAGATGTTTCCGTAGATTAATTATGGGGAAAATTATATAAAAGACTGGAAATGAATAAAAAAACGTTGTATGATGGCAATGAATTGAAAAATTGAAATGGAGATTATGGAAAATGTTAGATTTAAAATTTGTAAGAGAAAACCCGGAAATTGTAAAGCAGAATATTAGAAATAAGTTTCAGGATAGAAAGCTTCCGCTGGTAGATGAAGTGATTGAACTGGACGAGCAGGCAAGAGCAACCCAGACAGAAGCCGATGAGTTAAGAGCAAACCGCAACAAGCTTTCAAAGCAGATTGGTGCATTAATGGCACAGGGCAAGAAAGAAGAAGCGGAAGAAGTAAAGGCAAAGGTCAATGCCGATGCAGAACGTTTAAAGGAACTGGAAGCAAAGGAAAGTGAATTAAACGCAAGAGTAAAGGAAATTATGATGACCATTCCGAACATCATTGACCCAAGCGTTCCTATCGGAAAAGACGACAGCGAAAATGTTGAAATTGAAAAGTTCGGTGAACCGGTTGTGCCGGATTATGAAATTCCATATCACACAGATATTATGGAGAAGTTTAACGGTATCGACTTAGAAGCTGCCGGAAAGGTTGCCGGTAACGGTTTCTATTATTTAATGGGAGATATTGCAAGACTTCATTCAGCTGTTATTTCTTATGCAAGGGATTTCATGATTGACAGAGGATTTACTTACTGTATTCCGCCGTTTATGATCCGCAGCAACGTTGTTACAGGCGTTATGAGCTTTGATGAAATGGATGCCATGATGTACAAGATTGAAGGCGAAGATTTATATCTGATTGGAACAAGCGAACATTCCATGATTGGTAAGTTTATTGATACCATTACACCGGAATCTGAACTGCCAAAGACTTTAACAAGTTATTCACCATGCTTTAGAAAAGAAAAGGGTGCGCATGGTATTGAAGAACGTGGTGTATACAGAATCCATCAGTTTGAAAAACAGGAAATGATTGTTGTCTGCAAGCCGGAAGACAGTAAGATGTGGTTTGACAAGCTGTGGCAGAATACCGTAGATTTATTCCGTTCACTGGATATTCCGGTAAGAACACTTGAATGCTGCTCAGGAGACCTTGCGGACTTAAAGGTGAAGTCTATTGACGTAGAAGCATGGTCACCACGTCAGAAGAAGTATTTTGAAGTTGGTTCATGCTCTAACTTAGGCGATGCACAGGCAAGACGTTTAAAAATCAGGGTACAGGATGAAAATAAGAAGAAGTACTTTGCACACACATTAAACAATACAGTTGTTGCACCACCTAGAATGTTAATCGCATTTCTGGAAAACAACCTTCAGGCAGACGGAAGCGTAAAGATTCCAAAGGCGCTTCAGCCATATATGGGTGGAAAGACAGAAATCCGATAAGTACCGTATGTAACCGTACAGGGGGAAATTCTTAGAAAAGGCATTAAAATGCCTGCGGAATGGAGGTCCGTGTGAAAAATCCTTAAATCTAAGATTTTTCACACGGCACTTTGTGACACCTGTGTCACAAAGCTGCCCTTATCGCAGAATGGAATAAATTCAGTTCGCGATTCCTCCGGCATTAAAATGCCTGCGGAATGGAGGTTAGTGTGAAAAATCACACTGATGTGCTGATTGTTCACACGGCTATTTGTTTCTGAGCAAAAACAAATAGCTATGATGGCAGATGAGAAATCGCCTACGCGAATTTCTCATCGCCTCTTCGCAACAAGTTGCTCAGAAATGAGGGTTTGTGTGAGTAAAAAACTATTAGCAGTCATAGATATGCAGAATGACTTTATTACCGGTGCTTTAGGCAATGCACAATGCCGGGCGGTAGTTTCTAATGTCGTTAAAAAGGTAAATCACACCGATGCAGATATTGTGTATACATTGGATACACACGGAGAGGATTATCCGGACACACAGGAAGGCAGAAAGCTTCCTGTGAAACATTGTATAAAAGGAACACCGGGCTGGGAACTGATTCCTGAATTAGAACACATTCAGGAGAAGACACATTTTGAAAAAAATACGTTTGGTTCAACAGGACTGGCAGAATGGATTCGCAAACAGGGATATACAGAAGTGGAGCTTATCGGTGTCTGTACAGATATCTGTGTTATCAGCAATGCAATGACGATAAAGGCATTTAACCCTGAAGTAGAAATCAGCGTAGCTGCCGGATGCTGTGCAGGAGTTACACCACAGTCCCATAAGACAGCACTTGAGGCGATGAAGGGTTGTCAGATACGGATTGAGGAATAGATGCTTAAAAATGATGACAAGATGTTGAACTCTGATAGACAATGAATATCATGAGCCGGATAAGACAGAGCAGTCTTATCCGGCTCTGTTTTTTACTGCCGGTGTGTGTGTTTAATGCCGAATAATAAAAATTTTATGTAAAAGATATGTAATCCACAATGATTTCAGTATTTGTCTAAAGACAAAATGGTTATAATAAAACAAATGGAGATTAGTGTGAAAAATAACGCTGATGCGCTTATTTTTCACACAGCACTTTGTGATGCATGCGAAATGGAGATTATTATGGGAAAGTATCATTTTATCATTATTGGAGCGGGCTGGAGAGCCCTTTATTATGTAAGAATTGCAAAGGCAATGCCGGATATATTCTGTCTGGATGCGGTGTATTGCAGAACGCAGGAAAAGGCAGACAAGATTGCGCGGGAATATCAGATACATACCACAACATCAAAAGAGGAATGTTCCGCATATAAACCGGATTTTGCCGTTATAGCAGTGAATAAAGCGGAGATATGCAATGTGGCGGTGGAGTGGATGGACAGAGGCATAACAGTTCTTTCTGAAACACCGGCTGCGTTGGATACAGAAGCGTTAAAGAAGCTTTACGGATATTATAAAGCCGGTAAAAAGCAGGTTGTTGCAGAACAGTACAGGGAATATCCATCCAATAAGGCAGCACTTAGACTGATTGGCAGCGGTATTATAGGCGATGTAAACTGTATGAATATTTCACTTGCGCATGAATATCACGGAGTGAGTCTTATGCGTGCTTATCTTGGAATCCGCCCGGATGAAAATTTTACGGTATCAGGTAAAATGTATGAATTTCCAACAACAGAAACGCTCACAAGATATGAGCAGTTTACGGACGGAAGAGTTGCCAATAAGAAAAGGTGTGTTGCGGCATTTGAATATGACTGTGGAAAGACGGCATGGTATGACTTTGATTCTGAACAGTACAGATCCCCTATCCGCAAAAATACCGTTAAAGTTCAGGGCATACGGGGTGAAATGATAGATGATCGCATTTATTATCTGGATAAGAACAACAAAGGGCAGGCGGATCAAATTATAACCGGTTTTCATATTACCCGGACGGATAATCCGAATCCAAATCTGTCAGAAATTTATGAGGTAGAAAAAATATCCTGCGTGGGAAAAGTATTATATGAACCACAATGGGGACTGCGCGGTTTATCAGAAGATGAAACGGCGGTTGCCACACTCATGATAAAAACGGCGTTATATAATAGGGATGAAGCGCCTGCACCGTACAGCGTGGAAGATGCAATTGCAGATGCGTATGCCGCTATATTGCTGAAAGAGGCAGTAAAGACGGGAAAATGTATAAGAAGTGATATGAAACGGATTAAGGAATAAGAATATCGGGATATAGATGATATAGATAAGGAAGGACGGCGGAAAATATGCAGGATAAAGTATTAAAAATGGCACTGATAGGTGTAGGAAATATGGGAAAAAAGTATGCACAGATGATTGTATCGGGTGAAGTTTTGCATATGAAGCTGGCAGCTGTTGTTATAAGGCGGGATGAGCAGATAGCATGGGGAAAAACACTTGTAAATGTTGACGGACAGCCGGTGGAGATATTCAGAAGTGCAGATGAATTGTTTCATGCAGCAGAATCAGACCCGTCTTTATTTGATGCGGTGCTTATAGCAACACCCCATAAGACCCATAAGGAACTGGCGGTCAGAGCTTTTGAATTAAAAAAAGATGTCTTATGTGATAAACCGGCGGCGGCAGATATTGGTGAAGCACTTGCAATGAATGATGCAGCAGAAAAAAATGACAGAATTTACGGGCTGGTTTTTCACCAGAGATTATATCCTAAATATATGAAGATAAAAGAAATGATAGATTCCGGCGAAATAGGGAAATTAAAAAGGGTCAGTCTTATCAATTCCAGATATTTAAGAACTTCACATTATCATAAGTCCGGTTCGTGGAGAAGCAGCTTTGCAGGTGAAGGCGGCGGAGCGCTTATTAATCAGGGACAGCATATTCTGGATATATTCCAGTATCTGTTTGGAATGCCGCAGAGATTGTTTGCAGTGATTCCTTTTGGCAAATACAATCCATTTGCGGTTGATGATGAAGATACGATTGTGATGGAATACGATACGGGTATGACCGCTTCATTTATTTTAACCACGGGAGAGGCCTGTTGTGAAGAAAGAATGGAAATTATAGGAACAAAGTCAAGACTGCTTTTGGAGGATAACACACTGTCAATTACAAGGTATGATGATATTGAAAAATATATAAAAACAGAAGATGTCAATTCAAGAGAGCATCTGCATTTTACGGAAGAAAAAATTATGTATGAAAAGTCAGCAGAGCCTTATACACAACTGCTTGAAAAATTTGCACAGGCAGCCTTAAAACACGACGAAGGCTGTCTGGTGGCAAAAGGTGCGGAAGGGCTTCGTTCACTGATGCTTTGTGCGGGGGCATATTATTCGGCATGTAAAGGGATTCGTGTTGACCTTCCTCTGGATGCGGTGCGGTATAAAGAATTGATGGATAACCTTATAGAAGATGAGAAAATGTATGGATGTACTGCCACAGATTAATGCGGCATAATCCGCGATGCAGACAAAACCATCGACCGTTGTAATGGACATCTCAGATGTCACAGTAGCAGTTTCTTTAGGAACTTCTTTGGTTGTTACAGTAGAAGAATCATTATATTATAATCCTAAACTTTTTATGCAGGGTGATTTACCCTGTATTTTTTTGACATAAAATGTCGCTTATGATATATTGATATTTAGGTGTTACTCAAAAACGGTAGGACGGTTCTCTCCAATCTGGGAGTACAAGCCCAGTTTACATATATGGTAAATTGTGCCGTAGTTACAGAAGGGAGATTTTGCATATGGTAACTTTATCATATGAAGCATTGATTGCACTCGTGGCATTATGTGGCGGTGCCGGTTACATGCTCGGTAAAGATATACATAAAGCAAAAAAGTAACTGTCCTCGGCAAAGGAATTACAGTTACTTTTTTAAGCTAACTATTTAATTTCAGAGCAACCGTCTTGCTATACGGGTAACACTCCTTTTATAGATGTAAATTTACTTCTCTTATATTCTATTACATATATCAGTAAATTTCAAGTACATAAATAGATGATATTTCAAAAAATGCAGGGTGATTATTTGCCTTGCATTTTTGATTGTGCGCCTGGCGGCGCACGTTTCTAACGGGTTAAAGTCCCGAATCTGAAAGTATTGTTGTGAAACGTATCCAGTTGATCTGAATCATCTTCATAAAACGATACATCGTATACTGGCACTTCACCGTATTCATCAACCTGTCTGTAGCCGTAAATCGGATTCCAAGTGTGAACATGGTCAGACATTGCATATCCGTTAACTACATTATAGGTATATGTACCATAGGTGTATTCACCGTTATAACTAAAATCTACACCGCCATTTGCAATTACCCAGTAACCGTACTGATTAGAAGCAATTCCGTTAAAAGAAAAATCTACCGTTCCGTTTGTAATCTTCCACCAGCCGTATTCATTTTGAGCCATACCGTTGTATGTAAAGTCTACGGTTCAGTTAGCTAATTTCTTTGCGATAAGATAAAAGGAAGAAAAATGAGCAGAGAATAGGAAAGAGTATCTTCCCCATGGTGCTACGGAAAAATTCCAGTATCTGTTTGGAATGCCGCAGAGCCTTATACACAACTGCTTGAAAAATTTGCACAGGCTGCCTTTAAATCATTGTCCAGACGGGAAAACAGGGCATATCCTATTGATATTGTAGTGGATATTTTGTAGAATGATACTCACAGTAAATAGAAGATGGATAGGTTTGAAGGTGTAAATCAATGCGTGGTATAAAGAAAAAATGGATGCTTCCGGTAATTGTTTTTTTTATTGGCATGGCAATCCTTGGAATTACGATATATGGTGAGAAATGCATTCAGCAAAAACAAAGCAGGAAAATGGCAGATTTGAATGCCATGACCTATGCGGAACGCATGAAGACAGATATATTTCATGTTATGCAAGAGATAATCATGTGCTGATTATGCAGGGACCTTTTCAGTTAAAACAGGGTGGTTACGGGATTGCCGTAAGAAAACCGGTTTATCTGGAGGATGAAAGCGGACAGGAGTTTTTTTGGGATTTACGATTGTGATTATCCGTGTGCCGGAAATTTTTTCAGATTCCGTAAAACCGCTTTCAGATTTTGGATATCAGTACTGCTTATCCAAGACAGGTTCTCCTTGGGAAGAAGCATATGAGGTTGTGGATTGTTCAGGCGGAAGTATCAGTGCTCCGGTTTCCTATACATTTGAAATCGGCGGCAGTGTTTGGAAGCTTGAAGTTATGCCGCAGAACGGCTGGGTGGAAAAAAGCTATTTATATAGTATTTTTGGCGGTGGACTGTTGGTAGTGCTGCTTTTGACAGGTATTTATAACCGTCACGGTTTTGATAAGCATGTGACAGTATATATGAAACAGTATCCCGAAAAGCACTGTGTCGGTGTACAGTTTGATATTGATGATTTTAAATTGATTAACGATATTTACGGACATGCTTCCGGGGATAAGGCACTGCAGATTCTCGCGGAAAGCATGCGGAAGTTTTTTCCAGATCATGCGGTGCTTGGTCGAAACGGTGGTGATGAGTTCTGCATTTTTCTGCCGGACTGCACCTGCAAAGAAGCAGAAGAAAAACTGGTACAGTTTACAAAACAAAAGCGTTTCTTTGTTTATGAAGGTGAGGAACGCGCATTTAACATTTCGCTTGGATATGCAGAATATCCGGTTCATGCAAAATCGCAGCTGCAATTAATGCACTGTGCCGATGCGGCACTTTATGAGGTGAAATTGCGTGGAAAAAAGGGAAGCCTGGTATATGATGAGGGATTTGATCCAGAAGTCCGTACACAGCTTGGATTTGCACTGCGGGATATTTCAGAAAATCTTCCGGGAGCATTTATTATTTACAAGGCAGACTATACGGATGATGAAATTCTATTTGCAAACAGTGAATTAATACGGTTGGCAGGCTGTGAAAATATTGAGGAATTTATGACATATACACAGCGGAGTTTCCGCAGTCTGATTCGTGAGGACGAAAGAGAAGGTGTGGAGCAGAGTATCTGGCAGCAGATTGGAACAGGGCAGTGTAATGATTATGTGCATTTTTATCTGAAAAAGAAAGATGGTACCTATCTTAAGGTGCTTGACCATGGCAGAATTGTGGAGAGCGGTCATTACGGAAAAGTGTTTTATGTATTAATTATGGATTGGGATTCTATGAAGGAAAAGTACAGGGATTCTTTATAAAAACACATTTGTTAAAAAGGTAAAGCAGAAAGCAACGGCAGTTGACAGTTACGGACACAAAAAGTAAAATAAATAAAGACTATTTATAATAGAAGGAGAACAAAGATGAGAATTGGCATTTTAGGTTATGGAAACCTCGGCAGAGGGGTAGAGTGTGCAATTAAGCAGAATCCGGATATGGAGCTGGCGGCTGTATTTACAAGACGTGCGCCGGAAACGGTGTCTATCCTGACAGAAGGTGCGGCAGTATGCTCCGTTGATGATGTGGAACAGTGGAAGGATAAGATTGACGTCATGATTTTGTGCGGCGGCAGTGCAACGGATTTACCGGAGCAGACACCAAAGTTTGCAAAGCTGTTTAACGTGGTAGACAGCTTTGATACACACGCAAGAATCCCGGAGCATTTTGACAATGTAGACACAGCGGCAAAGGAAAGCGGACATGTCGGCATTATTTCAGTCGGCTGGGACCCGGGTATGTTCTCATTAAACCGTATGTATGCAAATGCAATTTTACCGGACGGACAGGACTATACATTCTGGGGTAAGGGGGTCAGTCAGGGTCATTCTGATGCAATCCGCCGCGTAGAAGGCGTAAAGGACGGCAAGCAGTATACAATTCCTGTGGAAGCGGCACTTGAAGCTGTAAGAAACGGAGAAAATCCACAGCTTACTACAAGACAGAAGCACACAAGAGAGTGCTTTGTGGTACTTGAAGAAGGTGCAGATGCGGCAAAGGTAGAAGAAACCATTAAAAATATGCCGAACTACTTTGCAGATTATGACACGACTGTTCATTTTATCAGTGAAGAAGAATTAAAGGAAAAGCACAGTGGTATTCCGCATGGCGGATTTGTAATCCGTTCCGGAAAGACCGGCTGGAATAAAGAAAACCAGCACGTGATTGAATACAGCTTAAAACTGGATTCTAATCCTGAATTTACCTCTTGTGTTATCGTGGCTTACGCAAGAGCGGCATATCGTCTGTATAAGGAAGGTCAGACAGGCTGTAAGACAGTATTTGACATTGCCCCGGCTTATTTAAGTGCAAAAGATGGCGCTGAATTAAGAAAGAGCCTGCTGTAGAAAAATTATGACAGAAAAAGAAAAAATGCTCGCGGGACAGATATACGACCCATCAGATGAAGAACTGTTAAAGCTTCGTCAGAATGCGCATATTTTAAGCAAAAAGTATAATGACTGTTTTGAAACAGATGCGCAGAGGACGGATTTACTGCATGAGCTTATACCGCATATGGGTGAAAATGTGTATTTACAGGGTCCTGTCCAGTTTGATTACGGCTGTTTTACGGAAATTGGAAAGAATACATATGCAAATTTTAATTTCACGTGTCTGGACTGCGCACCGGTAAAAATCGGAAACGACGTATTTATCGGACCGAATGTTTCTTTGCTGACACCGGTACATCCGTTTCGGTTTCAGGACAGAAATATGTACCGGCGTGCAGATGGTGTATACGCAGACCGGGAATATGCCAGACCGATTACAATCGGGGACAACTGCTGGATTGCCGGAAATGTAACAGTGTGCGGCGGTGTCACGATTGGAAGCGGTACGGTTATCGGTGCAGGCAGTGTGGTCACACACGATATTCCGGCAGGTGTCCTTGCGGCAGGCGTTCCGTGCCGGGTTATCCGTGAGATTACGGAGGAAGATGCGCTGTCATGCCACCCGGAATTATTTGGTGTATAGCAGGAAGGCTGTAGAACGCTTTCGAATAAAAAACGTATCTTTTCAAACGGCAATAGGTGCAACTGAAAAGATACGTTTTACTTTTAATTTTAAGATTCGGACGAAATTGTACGCGCCAGCTCTGCAACGGTTTCTGTTGGCAGTTCGGTAAGGTCTGCGGTGTCCCGGACACTGCTTCCGTTCTTTAAAAGCTTGGCGGCAAGCTGCATTTTTGCTTCCTTTATACCTTTGGCAAGTCCGGAGGCTTCATATATTCTATATATAAAATACTATACTAAAATGATATTTGCAACAGAAAAAATAAAATTCCCGTCTGTAATTGTATTTGATTTGCAAAGTGGTATGCAAAATAAGAAAATGACCAGTGATTTTATGGCAGGCAGTATCGGGACAAATCCCGTGATTGTAAGAAAAATTTTACAGCAGTTAAAGGCGGAGGGATTGGTTGAGGTATCCAGAGGAACCAGAAAAGGAAAAAGTAAGTTCATGGGAGTCTTTTTGAGTGTCATGCGGAAATTTCGTGTGATACTCCTTTTTTAATATCTTGAAAATAACTTCCGGTTATGCTATCTTATAGAACAAGGGAATGAAGTACTCCCGAAGTGAAAAACACTTAAACCGCTTATTAAGCTGATGACTTCTGCGATGAAATAAACGCAGAAGCTGTCAGCTTTTTTTGCGTAGAAAAGAGGAATGTATGTTATTAAGTATTGCATTGATTTTGCTGGTCGGAATGTCCATGGGCTGGATTTGCAGGAAAATAAAACTGCCGAGCCTGCTTGGAATGTTGATTACCGGTATTGTGTTAGGTCCGTATGTGTTAAATGTGCTGGATATAAAGCTTCTTGGTATATCGGCAGATTTAAGAAAAATCGCCCTGATTATCATTCTGACAAGAGCGGGGCTTGGACTGGATTTAACGAGTCTAAAAAAAATCGGAAGACCGGCGGTTTTAATGTGCTTTGTACCGGCAACGTTTGAACTGGCGGGGATGCTGCTTTTAGCACCGCGCCTTATGGGGATGAGCCTTTTGGAAGCGGCGGTCATGGGCGCAGTGCTTGCGGCAGTATCGCCTGCGGTCGTCGTTCCGCGCATGGTAAAGCTTATGGAAGAAGGCTACGGTGTCAAAGAGGGAATTCCGCAGTTGATTCTTGCGGGGGCATCGGTAGATGATGTCTATGTGATTGTGCTGTTTTCAACATTTATCGGAATGTTGCAGGGGAAAGGCGCATCGGTTATCCGTTTTGTTAATATTCCGGTGTCTATTATTTTAGGAATGATTATCGGCCTGACAATTGGCATTCTGCTTGCATTTTATTTTCAAAAAGTGCATATTAGAGATACGGCAAAGGTACTGATTATTCTTGGTATTTCATTTCTGCTGGCAGCAGCCGAAGACAGCCTGACAACACCTGTTACCTTTTCGGCGCTGATTGCGATTATGTTTATCGGCGTGGGCCTGCAGAGAAAGCGGGAAGCTGTTGCAAAAAGACTTGCCGTAAAATACGGAAAACTGTGGGTAGCGGCAGAGGTCTTTTTATTCGTACTGGTCGGTGCAACTGTTAATATCGGTTATCTTGGCAGGGTTGGTGTGCGTGCATTACTGATGATTGCAGGTGCATTGCTGTTTAGAATGGCGGGCGTTTGGATCTGTCTGCTGGGTACGGGTTTGAAAACAGGCGAAAAGGCATTTACAATGCTTGCGTATACACCGAAAGCCACAGTTCAGGCGGCAATCGGCGGGATTCCGCTGGCACTGGGTTTTGCGTGCGGCGATACGGTACTGACGGTTGCGGTATTGGCAATTGTGTTGACTGCGCCGCTCGGGGCATTTGCGATTGATTTATCGTACCGGAAGCTGCTGACGAAAAGTAAGTAAGAATGGAGATAAGTGCGAAAAATCCTTAAATCTAAGATTTTTCGCACAGCGCTTTGTGCCGCAGGCGTCACAAATCCGCTTTTTATCGCAGAACTGAATAAATTCAGTCCGCGATCCCTCCGGCATTAGAATGCCTGCGGAATGGAGATTAATATGCAGATAAAAAAAGTTGCGGTTTTAGGAGCGGGAGCGGTTGGCTCTTATGTAATATGGGGACTTTCACAGGCAGAGAATCTCAGCCTTGGCGTGATTGCAGAAGGGGAGCGCGCCGGGCGCTTAAAAGAAAACGGTTGTCTGATTAACGGACAGGTTTACCGTCCGGAGGTCTGGACACCAAAGGAAGCGCACGGCGCAGACCTTTTAATTGTATCGTTAAAATACGGCGCACTGCCGGGCGCATTGGACAGCATTGCGCAGGCGGTGGGAGAACACACAATCGTAATGAGTTTAATGAACGGTGTAGACAGCGAAGAAATTATTGCGCAGAAAGTGAATCCCGATAACATTTTGCATGCACTGATTAAAGTGGCATCCCACAAAGAAGAGAACGGTTACTGCTTTAATCCCGAAACGACAATCGGTATCATCTTCGGGGAAATCAAGCCGCCGTTTGAGAGTGAACGTGTACAGGCGGTGTGCACACTTTTTGAAAATGCGCAGATACATTTCCGTGTAACAGACTATATTAAGGAAGAAATGTGGAGCAAATTCCGCCTGAATGTGTGCAATAACCTGCCGCAGGCAATCTTAGGCGCGGGTGTCGGCTGTTACAGCGATAGCACGCATATGAAAGCCATCAGTGAAGGACTGAAAAAAGAGCTTGAAGCCATTGCACAGGCAAAGGGTATTGACATCGGAAAAGCCGACAAGTCATCTTCCCACGGCAGTGCAGTGCCGCCAAAGACACGCTATTCGACATTGCAGGACTTAGATGCGGGACGGCACACCGAGATTGATATGTTTTCCGGGGCGTTAATGCGGATGGGAAAAGAACTAGGCATTCCGACCCCGTATAATGAATATACCTATCACATAATTAAGGCGCTGGAAGAAAAAAATGACGGAAAATTTGATTACAGTAAAGATACGCAGGAACTGACGTGGTCAAAATAAAAATGCATCTAAATTTACGATTTATGACATTGAACTTCAATAGGTTTGAGAGTATAATTTAACATATGTATCAAAGGTATCAGGGAATGTTTCTATTTTACCTGGAATACGCATATTATATTATGAAATGTTGGGGAGGACATGGTTATGGTTACATGGAAGAATTTAGACACACTGGAAACTTTTAAGGCACTTTCAGAGGTAAAACGCGTGAAGCTGGCAGAGGCAATGTCAGGGGCAGAAGGTGCAGAGCGTGTAAAGAAGTACAGTGTACCGATGGCAGAGGGATTTTCTTATAATTTTGCCGCAAAGCAGGTGGATGATGAAGTGTTAAATGCGTTAAAGGCACTGGCAGAAGAAGCACAGCTGGCAGAAAAATTTGAAGAACTCTACAACGGTGCGGTAATAAATACCGGGGAAAACAGACTGGTACTTCACCAGCTGACCCGTGGACAGCTGGGTAATGCAGTAGAAGCAGACGGCGTGGACAAGCGTGAATTTTACGTAAAACAGCAGGCGCGGATTGCGGAATTTGCCAATAAAGTACATAACGGCGAAATTACCAATGCCGCAGGCGAGAAGTTTACAACGGTTGTACAGATTGGTATCGGCGGCAGCGATTTAGGACCGCGCGCGATGTATCTGGCACTGGAAAACTGGGCAAAGAAGAACAATACGTTAAAGATGAAGGCGCAGTTTATCAGCAACGTAGACCCGGATGATGCCGCCGCAGTTTTAAATGCAGTGGATGTGGCACATGCCCTGTTCGTACTGGTGTCAAAGTCCGGCACAACCCTTGAAACATTAACCAATGAATCCTTTGTAAAGGAAGCGTTAAAGAAAGCAGGCCTAGATGCTTCAAAGCATATGATTGCCGTAACAAGCGAAACTTCACCGCTTGCAAAGAGTGATGATTATCTGGCTGCATTTTTCATGGACGACTATATCGGCGGTCGTTTTTCATCAACATCAGCCGTTGGCGGCGCTGTACTGTCACTGGCATTCGGACCGGACGTTTTTGCACAGTTCTTAGAGGGTGCGGCGGCAGAAGACAAGCTTTCAGCCAATAAAAATGTTATGGAAAATCCTGAAATGTTAGATGCACTTATCGGCGTATATGAGCGCAATGTACTGGGATATCCGGGTACGGCAGTACTTCCGTATTCACAGGCATTAAGCCGCTTCCCGGCACATTTACAGCAGTTAGACATGGAATCTAACGGTAAGTCCGTGAACCGTTTTGGCGAACCGGTGGATTATCCGACAGGTCCGGTCATTTTTGGTGAACCGGGAACCAACGGACAGCACTCCTTCTATCAGCTGCTTCATCAGGGAACGGATATTGTGCCGTTGCAGTTTGTAGGTTTCAGAAACAGCCAGATTGGCACGGATATTGAAATTCAGGGCAGTACAAGCCAGCAGAAGCTGTGTGCAAATGTTGCCGCACAGATTGTTGCATTTGCCTGTGGTAAGTCAGATGACAACCGCAACAAGAATTTTGAAGGCGGACGTCCGTCCAGCATTATTATTGGTGACAGCCTTACACCAAAGTCACTGGGGGCTCTGCTTGCGCATTTTGAAAATAAGATTATGTTCCAGGGCTTCTTATGGAATGTCAACAGCTTTGACCAGGAAGGCGTACAGCTTGGCAAGGTGCTGGCAAAGCGTGTGCTTGCGCATGAAACGGACGGCGCATTAAAGGTTTACAGTGATTTGTTAAACATTTAACCAAGAGATAAAATACAGATTATAAGACGGATTTTTTAATCCCCCGGCTGGATATGTGCTTAAACGGCATATCTTTCCGGGGGATTTGTCGCTGCCAGGATTGTGTTTAGCAGGGAAGGTCAACACCCGCCTGGTGGTACAGTAATTTTCCCCAATCGGCAAGTGCAATCACGACAGGAATCAGCGTTTTTCCCCATTCGGTTAAGGAATATTCTGTTTTAGGGGGAACGACAGGATGTTCATTGCAGAGCAATGAAAAATTTGACGATGATTGAACTGGCACAGATTTTAAAGCTCCCGGAAAATGAAGAGATTTTAATGCTTTTTGATCGGGGGACTGCCGCAGAGTGAACATGCGTGATATACGTGTTGTTTTCCTGCGGGGCTTATCTTTTGTAAACTTTTATAGAAAATTTACAAAAAGACAATAAAATCAGTGGTTTCTACTAAAATACAGCCAAAAATCAGTTGTCGTCTTTTGTCGAATATAGTACTCTAGAACTATATAAGGCTAATTTCCATACAAAAGAAGAATGATACTAAGGAAGGGAAAAAAACAAAAAAGGAGAGAAAAAAATGGACAGAATTAAACGCAAAAAACCGGAATTTCGGCGGATTGCAGCGATGATTATGGCGGCAGCCATGATTCTTTGTGCTGTACCGTTTCCGGAAGGACTGTTTCATGTAACGGCGGCTGCAGCAGTAAAGATGTCGGCAACGTGGACAGCTGCCAATTCAACATTAACCGATTCCGACGATGCCGAGGCGGCAAGTGTAAAAGTCGGAAAACTTACCAATGATACAGGCGATACGATTCAGATTTCAGGAACGCTCACATTTACAAAAAGGAATAGTGACTTTCTGGCAAATAGCGGGGTGTCTTTGGACATTCCGGTTGTAGAGGGTGCAAAGACCTGTACGCTTACAATCGTATCTTTTTATGATATTACAGAAAGTAATGCAAATCCTGTGCTTGTAAGCGGCATGGAGAATGTAAAAATCACAAGAACAGGAACAGGCGACTGGTCAACTTATACGATTACCGGTACACCGGATAAAAATGTGTCGGCAGTGACACTCACCATGCAGAAGCAGGAGTATTTTAGATCTGTACAGGCAGATTCTTCAACCAGCCTTGCAGTGACTTCTGCCAGCTTTGCAGACGGTGGGGATACCACGGCAGAATGGACAAACAGCAACGGAAGTGTACTGGCATCCAATTCGACAAGTTCCATTCAGAATACAACAGGAACTTATACGAATACAGACGGTGATGTTTTATATGTAGATGCATCTACAGGTAAATTTGCACCGTCCGGCAGTTATATCCAGATAAACAGCTCAACAAAGCTTACAGTGCCTGCCACCGGCGATAAAGCAGTTTTAACGGCTGTTGTATACAAAGGCGGCACGGGAACGGATATTTCAGAAGTGCTTGACGGGTCGCATTTAAACCTTACAGGCACGGGACTTTTAAAAGCAGAATGTATTTCCAATGTGACAGCACCGGAGGATGCTAACAGCAGAAAAGTAGAGATTGTCTGCTATTTAGACGGACAGGAGGGCGAACTGACATTAGAGGTATTAACCAATACCTATTTCAAATCCCTTGCCATTTCCTGTGAAACACTGGATAAGGCAGTCATCAAAGGAAGTGTTACAGCGACAGGTTCCATTCCTGATGGAACAGCCATTGTTGCAACCAATCAGACAACGGGACTTTCCTATACAGGAACGATTACAAATGGCACGTATGCCATTGAAGTTCCGGCTGAATCAGAAGAAATGACATATGAACTGTCCGTCAGTGACCCGGAATATCAGATTGCATCGGGTGTTACAACGCATACAGTCAGCAATGCAAGTCTTTCAGATATTACAGCAAATTTAAAGCTGGTGAAATTAAGTACCTGTGTTGTAACAGGAAGTATCAGCGGATTTGCTGATGATTATGATATCAGCAGCCTGGATGTTTTGTTTAAGGCAGCTGGGGAAACAGAGTATGTGCCGGAAGTTACAGTAGATACAAAGAACAAGACCTATACGGCAAAGCTCGAAAAGGATATGCCGTACAGTGTAGCATTACAGGGTGTCAATGACTATGAACTGACTGCACCGGCAGAAAATGTTACCTATTCAGAAGACAGTACACTGAATATGACGGTAGCATTAAAGCCTACGTATCAGGTATCGCTTACGCTGCCGGATACACCGGATTTAAGCGGTAAAAATATCACGTATACCTATGTAAATCAGGATGACGGATATACTTATATATTTAGTAATAAGGAAGCAATCTCATTAAGAGACGGTACGTATCTGTTACAGCTTTCAGGAGATTTTCTTGCACAGCCGTATTGCGTAAAGAGTGGTTTATATGTAACGGTTGCAGGGAAAAAAGCTGCACAGACACTTACATTTGAAGAAGTGACAAGCTGGTCCTTTGTATACAGTGATGATGGAAATTACTATCAGCAGAGTATCAATGGAACAACCGGTTATTATAACGGACTTTATGTTGATGCAGCAACAGGTAAGCTTGTACCAAACGGTTCAACACCGAATTCAGCACAGTTTACGACAGGCGCAAAGATTTCCGTGCCGGTCAGCGGAAAATGTACGATTTCAGTTGAAGCATATCAGCCACAGTATGCGCTGTATACAATCGGAGGAACTGCGGCAGATACGACAACGGCGGTTTCTACCTATACCTATGATTCAGGAGAAGCCGGAACGGTAGAAATCGTATCAACGGGAGGCGCTTATCTTTCAAAAATATCCGTTGTCTATGCAGCAAAGGACGTAGAATATGTTGAACAGCCGGAAATGCCAAAGACATATGATTACGGTACGGCAGATTCACTGGTTGTACAGCCGACAGGTCAAAGACTGGTCGTTACACAGACAGGTGGTACTTTAACCGGAAAAGAAAGTATCAGTGACAGTGTCAGCTACTTTGGATTTGATGAAACAGCGGACATAAACAGGCTCACGGCAGATGTGACAATTTTAGAGTGCGGCACAAGCAGTTCTAACGGTGTGTTCTTTGGTGCATTTAACAAAAACGGCATTGCAACGGCAGGTATCCGCAAAGGTACGGAATTAAAGATGATTTATTCCAAATCTTCATCAGAAATGGTGGGTGCGGCAGGTACACTGACAGGAAATGTGACTTTAGGAACGCGTGTCAGATTTGAACTTGTAAAGACAGATGAAGGTCTGGCCATCAGCATTACACCAAAAGACGATAAAGAGCAGCAGATCGTTTATAAATACAGTTCAACAATGCTGCTTCAGACAGACCGTGAAAATACAGCCGTGTCCTATGGTTTTGTATTTGCAGGGGTCAAGGCTGTGATTCAGAATATGAAATATACAGCAGAAGACGGAACGGTTCGGTATGACCAGAATGCATGTTATTATGCGCAGGGTACGGCACCGGTAGTTGAAAGTGTAACAGCACAGCAGGCAGAAACAAGAGATTACATTACCGTAAGCTGGACGAATTCAGTAGAAGCAGATGGTGACGGTATGTATGTGCTTCAGGTATCAGATGACGGCGGTAAGACATGGGAAAATGTGGATACGGCTATTACAGATACAACATACCGGTATAAGCTGAAAAATGCCGGGGATTATAATTTCAGAGTCTGCGGAAAACTCGGTGTAAGCGGAGAGTACAATGACTTTGTTCAGACCGATGCGATTACGGTGATAGCACCGTTAAGTACACCGGTTGTCAGCATTTCCTCAACGGCAGACAAAGTAAAGCTTACCTGGGATAAGGTATATGATGCAACAGCGTATGACGTATACCGTTATTCTTATGATGAAACAGAGGAAAATGCTAAGAAAATTGCGACGACAACAGAATGTGCTTACGAGGATACGGACGTAACAGCAGAAATGCCGTATTACTATTATATTGTTGCCAATTCTTACATTGGAACCACATTGGATAACTACAGCAATCCGTCAGAAACGGTATGGGCAGTGCCAAGTGCCGGACATAAGGGAGATTATGTATACGAGGATGATGCGGTAGGATTTACGATTACAAAGAGGTCTTATGACACCGTATTTGATGGTAAGATTACCCTTGAAGGTGTCGTTGAAAAGGTGGCAGATGTTTCACTGGTGATTAACGGAGAAACAGTAGACACACAGAGTGTGAAAGCCAAAGAAACCTTTGCATTTGACGATAAGGAGATTGCACAGGGCAGAAATGATGTGGAATTACGGTTCACGGATAAAGATGGCAATATCACAAGAGAAACCTTTAATTTTGTGTATCTGACGAATTATCAGAAAGTGGTTGATGCTGCTTATGATGGAACAGACGGCGAAGAGGTAAATGGAATTGCAACCTATAAGACCGTACAGGCAGCAGTCAATTCTGTAGCAGCGTCCAATGAACGGCGCGTTGTGATTTTTGTTAAAGAAGGCGATTACGAAGAACATCTTTCAGTGACATCACCGTATATTACACTCATTGGTGAAGACAGTGAAAAGACAAGAATTTATTATGATACCAAAGAATGGGTCGGCGGTGACATGAGCCAGCGCTGTGCAGTCAGCATCGGAAAGGCGGCAGCCGGATTTTCAGCAGAAAACCTGACCATTGAAAATACATACAAATACCTTGGTGACGGTTCGCTTTCCAATGAATCCTGCGATGCATTAAGAAATGATGCAGAAAATACTTTGTATGTTAATGTAAGAATTTTAGGATATCAGGATACACTTTGTGCTAATGCAGGAACACAGTATTATTACAAGTGTTATATTGCAGGAAATGTAGACTTTATTTATGGAAATGAGCCAAGGGCATTCTTTAATGACTGTAAGCTGGTATTCCGTTATAGCGCAGCTAAAAATTCCGGCTATGTATGTGCTCCAAAGACAGGAGCTGATGCGGCATACGGACTGACATTTTACAAGTGCCGTGTGCTTTCGGAAACGGGCTGTTCAGGCAGCAGATATTACCTTGCAAGACCGTGGGGAGCAGATGCCTATATTACATGGATTGACTGTTACATGGGTAAAATTCTCCGTGCCAATACTGCAAATCCGTATACGGATATGAGCGGAAATCCGGCAGCAGGCGCAAGATTCTTTGAATTTGGAAGCTTTGGACCGGGTTATGCAATTAATATTAACAGAAGACAGATTTCATCCGCAAAGGCGGAAGAAATGACAACCACCGGTTATTTAGGCTGGGATCCATATACAATCGTAGCGATGATTGGCGGAAGATATGTGGGAACCGTAAATACCGGTATTGAGAACAAATTTGTTGAGAAAGAATACGTATCCGATACCTATTCCGGCATGGAAGGTGATGATACCGGACTGGATAAATATGTACTCGAAGGATACGCACAGAGCGGAAAGACAACCGGCGGCGGATTATTAATGGAATCCTCTAAGGATTATTACACCGCAGGTTCAGCCGAAGAATTTTTACAGGCTATCCAGAGTATAAAAGCAAGCGGCAGACCGTCCGTGCTTGAACTGACAAGTGATATTGCACTGGGAACGAACGAGGTTGAGGGCTTTAATAATTACAAAGCATTTATTACGGCACATAAGCTTGCACCGCTGACACACCCGACACTGATACAGACAGGTGTATCCATGTTAAAGTTACAGGATATGAGTGACTTGACGATTTACTCAAAGAACGGTGCAAAGATTACACATACCTGCATTGATATTACAGGTTCAAGCAACATCATTATCAGAAACATCGAATTTGATGAAATCTGGGAGTGGGATGATGAAACTGAAGGCGCATATGACCGTAATGACTGGGACTACATGACAATTGAAAAGGGAAGTTCCAATATCTGGATTGACCATTGTACGTTCTATAAAGCATATGACGGTGTGATTGATGTTAAGACACCAGCAGACAGCAGCAACGTAACCATTTCATGGTGTGAATTTTTACCGGCGAGTGAAGACAGCGTATTTTTTGATACGATGATGAATGCCATGAAGGAAAATCCGGACAATTATCCGTATTATAAGCATTTACTGGAAGCGGGCATGACAGATCAGCAGATTTATAACTATGCATATGGACAGAAAAAGACACATCTGCTCGGACAGTCCGATACAGATACATCAGCTAAAAACATTACCGTAACACTGGCAAACAATTACTACAAGAATTCAATGGACAGAATGCCAAGACTGCGTTTTGGTACGGCACACGTTTATAATTGTATTATGGATGCACAGGATTTAAGAGATATGCGTCTGGATATCCAGAATACAGTCGGTTCGGCATTTTCACAGAAGATTGTAAGCAACGGCGCTTCTTCAAACTGCGGTGCGCACATGCTTCTTGAAAACTGCTATATGTCCGGCATGACTAACGCATTAATCAGTGGTAACGGTGACAGTGAGGCCGGCTATATTAATGCATTTAATACATTATATCTGCTGGACGGCAAAGAAGAAGATTTAAAAGTTGTTTTAAATACCAGCAAGGAAGGCGAAACGGCATTAGTTCAGGACAGAGGAGAATTTATAGAAAATCTTCCATACAGCGGCTATACCCTGTATGCGGCATCAAACCTTGAAACACAGGTGCAGCCTTACACAGGTGCCGGAAAGTTGACAATGACGACACTGCAGTGGGAAAAGACAGCTTACAATGATGTGCATAAAGAACATACAGAGCATACATGGAATGACGGAGCAATCGAAAAAGAAGCAACCTGTACCGAAGCGGGCGTAAAAGTTTATACTTGTACAGTCTGCGGAGACACAAAGAAAGAAGAAATTCCGGCAACAGGACATGTATGGGATGAAGGTAAGGTTACAACAGAAGCAACGACAGAAGCCGAAGGTGTAAAGACTTATACCTGTACAATCTGTGGGGATACAAAGACCGAAGCGATTCCGAAACTTGATGATAATGATAACAAAGGTGATACCGATGACGACAACAACGGTAAAACCGATGTAAGCATTGATGTTGTTGCAGGTGAAAATACACCGGCAGTTGCAGTTGAGGGTACAACCGATGACATTGTAAAGAAGGTTTTGACACAGGAAGAACAAAAGTCTGCGGCCAATGGTGCAAAGACAGCGATATCTCTTCATATAGCAGATATTACCGCAACCGTTTCAGATACAGAGAAGGAACTGATAGCAAAGAAGTTATCAGACGGACAGAGTGCCGGAATGTATCTTGATATTGTATTAAAAGCGGCAGTTGGAGAAAGTACCCGTGTTGTTACAGATACAAATGAGGCGCTGACAATGAAGATTACAGTTCCTGAGAGTCTTCGCAATACGGATACATCAAAGAAGAGAACGTATGATATTGTAAGAGTTCATGGAAAGGATGCAGTTGTTTTATCTTCTGAATTCAATCAGGATGATATGACCATTACATTTACAACCGGTCAGTTCTCAACTTACGCAGTTGTGTATAAAGATACAGCCGTGATACCGGAACAACCGACAACACCGGGACAGCCGACGACACCGACGCAGCCGACGACACCGGAACAGCCGACAATACCGGAACAGCCGACAACACCGGGACAGCCGACAACATCGGCACAGCCGACAACATCGGCACAGCCGGAAAATCCGACAATCCAGAATACGGAGAGTAAGGAAAAAACAACAGCGGCAGACAATGCAGCAGAGGAAACACAGGTTCAGACAGGTGATTCTGTTTCATCTGGCAAGGTGGCTGGCATCGTGATTATTCTGATTGCCAGCATGGCAGTGATTGGTTTTGTACTTTTTAAAAAGAAAAAAAACGATACAGAAGAATAGTTGCAGATATCATAGGCGGGGAATTTTGACCGCAACATCTGATTGCATAAATAATTAAAAAAATGAAAAAAAGCGGGCGCTAAATGAGAGTTAGGCGCCCGCTTTGTCTTGTAAAAAATATAAATTTATGATATCTTTAATAGAAAGGATTGGATAAAAAATAAAAGCTGTATACAGGAATAAATTTATATGCAGAAGTTATTGGAGTAACGGATTGGAGTTATTATGATACGTGTGGATGTAAAAGATTTAAAAGGTGATGAAATACTGGCAGTCCCTGTGATGTCAGCATCTGATACGGTTCTTGTACAGTCCGATACAGAGTTAAAGGAAGAATATATTCAAAAGCTGACGGACCAGCGGATCGGCTATGTATATGTAAAAGAACAGACCGGCAGCGGACAGATTGTAAAAGAACGGAAAGAAGAAAAAGAGCCGCAGCAAAAGAAAATATACAGGCTGGATGAAACGACAGACCGTTCAAGGGAAATTGTCGCGGGGATTCTTGACAGACATATTTATAAACATAATTCGGATTTAAAAAAGATTGGAGAGGCGGCAGAAAATATTATTGATTCTGTACTTTCAGACCATGATGTCCTGACCAATGTGACGGAAATCCGCAATGTCAGTACAGATATGTATACACACTGTATTAATGTGTGTTCATTATCAACCATTCTGGCATTGAAGCTGAAGATGACAGAGCGTCAGGTACATAATGTGGCGCTTGGGGCGATTCTGCATGATATTGGTTTAAAGTATATCCGCGTACCGTATGAGAATATTAGTATTGAAGATATGAATTACAGGGATTTACTGGAATATAAAAAGCATACCATCTATGGATACAGCTCTGTAGAAAAAGAAGAATGGCTGTCCGATACGGCAAAAGAGATTATTCTTCTTCACCATGAAAACGTAAAGGGAACAGGCTTTCCGTTCCAGCAGAGAAATGGCAAGTTAAAGGCAGAAGTGCGCTTAGTATCCGTTTGTGATGATTTTGACAGCCTGGTGAGTGGAATCGGTAACCGGAAGATGAAGATTTATGAAGCCATCGAGTATATCAAGGTGCATACGGGCATGGAATATGATGCGACCATTGCGAATAAGCTGCTTGAATCGGTAGCAGTGTATCCGGTTGGCATGAATGTCATGACGAATGAAGGAGAAATCGGTGTGGTTGTACGCCAGAACCGGGAGGTTACAGACCGTCCGGTAATCCGTATGCTGCGATATGCAGATGGAACAGATTATAAAGAAGAAGTGGAAAAAGATTTGTTAAAGTATCTGACGGTATTTATTGTCGATACATTATAAGCAGAGGAGTTTATTCAAAAATAATATATGAATTTATATATGAGAGCGCTTGGATTTTCAAGGATGGATTCCAAAGCTGAGGCAGAATTTATACAAGAGGGGATAAAAGAGTGCATTGATGAGGGGCTGGTGCTGAAAAATCAAAAATTAAACAGGGGTTCAATGGTGGTAGCAGCAGGCGAATCCATGGGCGTTTATATTTATGGAAGATATGAGGAAAACCGGTTTGTCTATGAATATCATTTTCCATTTTTAATGGGAAGCGTGGGAACGCAGAATGATGAGATTACGATAGAGCGGCATCTGGATAAGGAGTCGTTTGCAGCAGTCTGTGATGAGGCAAAGACAGGGGTTACGCTGATTTTTTATTTACAGAATATTATGGATTATCTGGATTATCTGGTTAAAGCAGCAGGGAATCAGAAGCTTCCGGAACTGCTGGACACAAGAGGTGCTTCCGTAAAAAATCCGGTTCCGGGTAAACGGGCAGTCATGACGGCATTATCCATTGGCGGGATGATACTGCTTCCAATCCGCAAAAAGCAGGAAAAGGATAAAGAAGCGGAGGAAAGCAGAAGACGGCGTATTGCGGCAGCTAAAAGGGGTGATGAACAGGCAATGGAGAGCCTGACCCTTGAAGATATTGATACTTATACGGAAATCTCACACCGTATTATCCATGAAGATGTGTTTTCCATCGTAGATTCAACATTTATGCCGTGCGGTGTCGAATGTGACCAGTATTCTGTGATGGGGGAAATTCTGGAATTATCGGAGGTAAGAAATACTTATACCGATGAGAAAGTCTACCAGATGACACTGGAATGTAACAATATGGTGTTCCGTATGGCGATTAACGAAGCGGATCTGCTGGGGGAACCGGCAGTCGGACGGCGTTTTAAGGGACAGGTATGGCTTCAGGGCAGAGTGCAATTTTAATAAAATGTTAATAAAATATTAATTTTGCAAAATAAATGGCAATTTATAGGAGATTGTGTTAGTATGAAACAGTGAATAACTATAAGAGTTTAAGAATATTAATAGGAGATGAAATTATGAGTAAGAAACTTCGTGGAATCGGAGTGCAGCTTGTCGGATTTTTTGTACTGGCAATTTTGATTCCAACATTGATACTTGCATTCAGGGCAATAGAAACAACAAAATCAGCCCAGACAGAAAATTTGAAGCTGACAAGTGTACAGACATTACAGGAAACCAAGATGGGATTTACTAATTATCTGAAAAATATCAGTCAGCCAGTAGACCTTTTAACAAGAAATGATGCCGTAAAGCATCTGGAAGACAGGGGCGATTATGATACGAATGTAACAACAGTACAGGATGCATTAATTGCTTCCGTTAAAGTTACAAACGGTGCTGAAAGAGCTTATTTTTCAACTGTTACAGGACATCTGATCACAGGATGGACAGAGTGGGATAATACAAAGAATAAGCTGGGTAATAAAAAGTCAACACAAGACGGTGTGAATAATACAGCAAAAGACTGGTATAAGTCTACAATCGGTTCACCTGCAAGAAACAGCGTATATGCACAGTTTACAGATCCTTATACAGATTCACAGGGCAATACTGTCATTACCGTTTCACAGGAAATCAAGTATTCAGATAACAGCAACTATGGTGCAGTTGCCATGGATATTAATTTTGAAGAAATGACCAATTATGTACAGAGCATCGGTCTGTTAAATACAGGTTATGTGGTTCTTGTAAACAAAGATGGTAAGATTATTGTAAATAACGATAAGAATACATATTCTTCAGACAGTGTAAGCAGCTACAATTTCTGGAGTAAGTTAAACGCAGAGTCGCCGGAAGAAATTTACAATGTTCAGGATTTTGACGAAAAGATTAACGGAAAGACAGTACACGTTGTAGTAGCCAGAGATGAAATTACAGACTGGACACTGGTTGGTTTTATCAGTTCCAATGAAACAGCAAGCGTTGTGAATAAGATTGTTAATGCAACGATTTCATCCGGTATTATTTCATTTATCATCGGTATTGTCATTGCATTATTTGTAACAATGATGTTTACAAAGGAAATCAAGAAGATTAACAGTGTTATGCAGGCTGTTGCAGACGGTGATTTAACACAGAGAATTCCAATTAAGAAGAAGAATGAGTTTGGTGAACTTGAAGGTAACTTTAATGAAATGGTTGATAATGTATCCATACTGATTAAGGATGTGGAAGAACGTTCACAGGTTATTATCAAGGCATCAGATAATATTTCTGAGATTTCCAAGACAACAACCGAAACAACAAATCAGGTTTCTGAAGCAATCCAGAGTGTATCCATCGGGGCACAGGGGCAGGTGGAAAGCACGAACAATGCGACGAAGGAAGTTGAAAATCTCGCAGAGAGATTACACGAAACAAAGGCATATGTCAGTGATATTAACGATATGTCGATTGAAACCCAGCAGATGAGTAACAAGGGTATCACGATTGTAGAAGATTTAATTGGCAAGGGCGAGCAGTCTATTGAAAATTCAAAGATTTCCCAGTCCGTTGTAGATGAAATGATTCAGAGTATTGAAAAGATTAACTTCATTTCCAATGCCATTACAGAGATTACGGAACAGACGAATCTGTTATCACTGAATGCAAGTATTGAAGCGGCAAGAGCAGGTGAGAGCGGCAGAGGTTTCGCAGTTGTAGCAGATGAAATCAGAAAGCTTGCAGAACAGTCACAGCAGTCAACCGATGAAATCAAGCAGATTGTTGCCGAGATTACAGATAAGTCTGCACTGGTAGAAAAGACACTTGATGAAACGAACCAGATTATTACTGAACAGAACCAGTCTATTCAGGATACAAAGGATCTGTTTAATACAATTTCAACCTCTATCAACGCTTTAACGGAAGGTCTTGACAACATTGCCAAGTTAAATGAGCAGATGGATAACAGCAGAGGAAATGTAATTGACAGAATGGAAGATGTCGCTTCTATTTCTACAGAAACAGCGGCAGCTTCCGAGGAAGTAACAGCTTCTGCAGAGGAAGTTAACGCAACAATGCACAACTTAAATCAGTGCACGGTAGAGCTTGATGAAATTGCAGTTGCATTAAAAGAAGCAATCAACAAGTTCAAGTTACAGTAGGCATAACGAGAAAGCAATTGACCGTTTTAGCTAATTGTGATAGAATAAGGACAGTCTGAAATCTTCAGACTGTCCTTATTTGTTCTCTTAGTTAAATGGATATAACGAGCGCCTCCTAAGCGCTAGTTGTGGGTTCGATTCCCGCAGGGAACATTGATTTTTTGCTTGAAAAAAAACAGGCATGGCGGAGTATCGCTCAGATTAGATTAAAAATTCTAGTCTGGGCGATTTTTTTGTTCAGGCAAAGGGGAAAATTAAGGTGATCGGTGACAGCCAGATGATTGAACTACAGGACAGTATCAAAAATATGGAGTCCTGAATCCATTGATTGTCCGGCCGAGGAAAGAAGGCTGCTATGCGATCATTTCAGGGCACAGATTCTTCGTTCTATGGTAGGATAAGCTGAGAGAATTTTATGATTACATCATTATTGAT
>OOBR01000719.1_pt1 | contig 27598 bp, 18 predicted proteins | sample 1671281 | NCBI WGS metagenome assembly OOBR01 (sample SAMN06348140, study PRJEB24527) | human gut metagenome | biome: human gut; feature: ankylosing spondylitis patient; material: feces | host: Homo sapiens | place: China | collected 2015-10
GATCTGGTCGCGCAGGAAGGCCGCGTGCTCAAATTCCAGCAGCTTGGCAGCTTCCTTCATCTCCCGGGTCAGGCGGTCAATGGCGGCTTCGCGCTCGAGCTTGCCCATCCGCCGGGTGTTCATCCTGGCATTCTCAGCCTTGTCGCTGATCTCGATCGAATCCGGGATGGCCTTGACGATGGTCTTCGGGACGATGCCGTGCTCAGCGTTGTAGGCCATCTGGATGGCGCGGCGGCGTTCTGTCTCGGTGATGGCGCGGTCCATGCTGTCCGTCACCTCGTCGGCGTACATGATGACCAGACCTTCCGCGTTGCGGGCGGCGCGGCCGATGGTCTGAATCAGGCTCGTCTCGCTGCGGAGGAAGCCCTCTTTGTCGGCGTCGAGGATGGCCACAAGGCTGACCTCAGGCAGGTCGAGGCCCTCACGCAGCAGGTTGATGCCCACCACCACGTCGATGGTGCCGAGGCGGAGGTCTTTGATGATCTCCATTCGCTCGAAGGTGTCCACCTCGTGGTGCATATACTTGACCTTTATCCCCTGTTCGGTAAAGTAATCCGTCAGGTCTTCGGCCATTTTCTTGGTCAGCGTCGTGACCAAAACGCGCTCATGCCGCTCGATGCGGGCGTTTATCTCGCCCAGAAGGTCCGTCACCTGCCCCTCTACGGGGCGCACCGAGATGAGCGGATCCAGCAGACCAGTGGGCCGGATGACCTGCTGGGCCACCTGGGTGCTGTTCTTCCGCTCGTACTCGCCGGGGGTGGCCGAGACGAATATCATCTGGTTGAGCTTGGATTCCACTTCCTCGAACTTGAGGGGGCGGTTGTCAAAGGCCGACGGCAGGCGGAAACCGTACTCCACCAGCGTCTTTTTGCGGGCGTAGTCGCCACCGTACATGGCCCGCACCTGCGGCAGGGTGACATGGCTCTCGTCTACGAAGAGCAGGAAGTCGTCCGGGAAATAGTCAAGCAGAGTCGTGGGCATACTGCCCGGCGCACGGCCCGACAGAACGGCAGAATAGTTCTCGATGCCCTTGCAGATACCCACTTCCGTCAGCATCTCAATGTCGTAGTTCGTCCGCTGCTGGATGCGCTGGGCCTCGATGAGCTTGCCTTCCGAGGTGAACTGCTTCACCTGCGCGTCGCACTCGGCGCGGATCTTTTCAATGGCGGCAGCCTTTTTGTCGGCGCTGACGATGTAGTGGCTGGCCGGGAAGATGGCAACGTGCTTGACCACGTTCTGCTTGGCGCCCGTGAGGGGGTTGAACTCGGTGATGCGGTCGATCTCGTCGCCGAAGAACTCCACCCGGATGGCCAGCTCGCTCATATAAGCCAGATAGATGTCCACGATGTCGCCGTGGACGCGGAACTTATTGCGGATGAAATTAACGTCATTGCGCTCATATTGCAGCGTCACCAGCTTTTCGCACAGCTCGTCCCGCTCCATCTGCATCCCGGGACGCAGGCTGATGACCATGCTGCGATAGTCGATGGGGTCGCCCAGCGAATAGATGCAGGACACCGACGCGACGATGATGACGTCCCGCCGCTCTGACAGCGCTGCCGTAGCCGAGTGGCGCAGGCGGTCTATCTCATCGTTGATAGCGCTGTCCTTTTCGATATAGGTATCGGTGCTGGGGATATAGGCCTCCGGCTGGTAGTAGTCGTAGTAGGAGACGAAATATTCCACGGCATTGTCCGGAAAAAACGAGCGGAACTCGGTGCAGAGCTGGGCGGCCAGCGTCTTGTTGTGGGCCAGCACCAGCGTCGGGCGGTTGCACTGGGCGATGACGTTCGCCATCGTGAAGGTCTTGCCGCTGCCGGTGACGCCCAACAGGGTCTGGCAGCGGTCGCCCCGCTCTACCCCCTCTACCAGCTGTGCGATGGCCTGCGGCTGGTCGCCCGTGGGGGCGTAGGACGACACCAGATGGAATTTTTCCTCTGCCACAAAAAGCCCTCCTTTCCGAAACTACGATTAGTTGTATCTCTCACAGTCATTATACCACAATTATTTTATAATGTAAATCATTCTCTTCCATATGGGCGTAACATTGCGCCGGTCTCGAAGTCGTAGAACGGCAGACGGTTGGATTCCCGCATGGAGAAGTAGTCGTTTTCGGCGAGGATGATGTGGTCCCGCAGGCGTATCTTGACCAGCCCCAGCGCACGGACGATGTTCTCGGTGGCGGCGAGGTCTTCGCGGGAGGGCAGCGGCACACCGTTGGGGTGGTTGTGGCAGAGCACGACGCTTTCCGTCCCGCCCCGGAGCGCCGCCGAGACGACGTCCTTCACCTCGAGACTCACCATCCGGCTGTTCCCCTCTTTGAGCCAGTACACGCTCTTTACCCGGCTGCGGCTGTCCAGCGAAAGGAGCAGGGCTTTCTCCTGTTTTGCCCCGGCAAAGCGGGGTTTCAGGTAAGCCGCCAGCCGCTCAGTAGTCGTCAATGCGCCTTCGGTGCTGGTGCGGCTGTGCTCGTAGTACCGGCTCACCTCGGGCAGGAGATGCAGCATCCGGGCGCTGGCCGGGCCGACGCCCGGCACACGGCAGAGTTCTTCTTCACTGGCTTCCAGCACACCGGCAAAGCTGCCGAACCGCTCCAGCAGCGCGTGGGCGATGCCGTTGGTATCCCGGCGGGCGTTGGTGATGTAGAGCAGATATTCCAGTGCCTCGTGGGGTGCGAGGCTTTCCAGCCCGTACTGCTCCACCCGGGCGCGCATCCGCTGCCGGTGACCCTCGTGGCTTATGTTCTGTCCTACCATAGCTGCGCTCCTTTGTTTGTAGTCGTTTCTTTTATAGTACCCCATTTTCGGCAAAAGACAAGAGCCGACAGAAAATATTCTGCGTTGACTTCACGGGGAGAGTAGATTATTATAAAGTAGAAAGAACACTTTTCGGTACGCCAGAGCCTCCCCTCGATAGGGGAGGTGGCATTGCGAAGCAATGACGGAGAGGTTTCATTCCTACGGCAAAGCCATCCTTCGTACAACCTCTCAGTCTCGTCGCAAGCTCCTCGCCAGCTCCCCTTGTAGGGGAGCCTTTGGCAAAAAGGCAAGCAGAATCTTTCCAGAAAAGCAAAAAGGATATACTTTTATGAAACAATACACTGCCACCGCCAACGACGAGGGCGTCCGCCTCTCTCGCTTTGTCCAGAGCGTGACCCGCGACTTCCCTACCAGCCTTTTATACAAGAGTTTCCGCAACAAGCGCATCAAAGTCAACGGCAAAAAGGGTGTACCCGAAGACCGCATCAAGGCCGGCGACCTCATTGAGCTCTACATCAACGACGAATTCTTCCCGCCTGAGGGCGCAAAGCCGGCCCACAAGCCCGCCCCCAAAAAGCAGCAGAACCAGCCCAAGGTGACGGTCATCTACGAGGACGAGAACATTGCCGTCCTCTACAAACCCACCCACCTGCTCTGCCACAGCGACCGCACCGGCGACGCAAACCTTGTGGACGCCTTCACCCAGTATCTGGCCCAGAAGGGCGAGTACGACCCCCAGGGCGAGAACCGCTTCAAGCCCGGCATCTGCAACCGCCTCGACCGCGGCACTGAGGGCCTCGTCATCGCGGCCAAGAGCTACGCCGCCCTCCGGGACATGAACGAGATCATCCGCACCGACCTGCTCAAGAAAGAATACTACACCATCACGGTGGGCATCCCCCAGAGCGGGCGGTTCACTGCATGGTGGGAGCACGACGAGAAGAACAACAAGGTGAGCATCCACGCCCACCAGTCTCAGGACGAGCGCCGCAAGCAGATCATCACCGATGTGGACGTGCTGCGGACGGCTGGCCCCTTCGCCCTCTGCCGCATCGGCCTCATCACCGGCCGCACTCACCAGATACGCGCTCATCTGGCCTATCTGGGCAAGCCGGTGCTGGGCGACATCAAGTACGGCAACCGGAAGATGAACGAGCGCACCGGCGCTAAGACCCAGGCCCTCTGCGCCGTCCGCATCAGCTTTCTCGACATTCCCGAGGAAAATACCCTCCACTACCTCTCCGGCAAGGTCATCAAGCTGAAAGACCCGCAGATCGTAAAGCAGTTCGATGGGCTGGACAAGAACAAGCAGGCCCCCGCCGAGGAGAAGTAAGATGGAAAAGATCGATATGTCCCATTGGGAGCGGGCCGAGCTGTTCGAGTTTTTCTCCGCCGTCTCCCACCCCTTTTACAGCGTCACCTTCCGGGTGGACGTGACGAACCTTTACCGCTATACCAAAGAGCAGCATTTGTCGTTTTACTATGCGCTGGGGTATCTCGTGACCGATGCCGTCAACAGCGTAAAGAACTTCCGCTACACCATCCGGAATGGGGAGATCCTTCGGCTTGATGAGCGCATCCCCAGCCTCACCGACCTCCACCCCGGCAGCGAGCAGTTCCACATCGTCACTCTGCCAAAGACCGGCAGCATCGCAGACTTCTGCGCCGCTGCACAGGCAAGGAGCGCCGCACAGAAAACGCTTCTGGACCAGGACGAGGAGAGCGACGACCTCATCTATATCTCCTGCACGCCGTGGTTCGACCTGACCGGCTGCACCAACGAGCGGGACTTTGACAAAGACGACAACATTCCCCGCATTACATGGGGCCGATATGCAGAGGCAAATGGCCGCAAGACACTGGGGATGTCAGTGGAGGTCAACCACCGCTTCATCGACGGTCTCCATCTGGGGAAATTCTACGAGAAACTACAGGCCGACATCGACGCACTATAAGGAGGCATTCTGATGTATCCTGACCGCAAGACCGCCGAAGCCCTTTTAGCCGAAGCTGAGCCCCACAACCCCGGCCCCTGGGGCGACCACAGCCGCATAGCAGCCCACTGCGCCGAGGCCATCGCCCGCGCCTGCGGGCTGGACGCAGACAAGGCCTATGTGCTGGGGCTGCTCCACGACATCGGGCGGCGGTACGGCAAGCGGCACCTCGGCCATGTCTTAGACGGCTACCGCTACATGCTCTCGCTGGGGTACGACGAGGTGGCGCGGGTCTGCCTGAGTCATTCCTTCAATAACCAGTCGCTGGCCGACTATGTAGGCAGGCGTGACACGACGCCCGAAGAAACGAAAATCATTGCCGACAGACTGGACGACATGGCCTACGACGAGTACGACAGACTCATCCAGCTCTGCGACTCGCTGGCCGGGACCGACGGTGTCATGGACATCATTGAGCGGATGGAGGACGTCCGCCGCCGCTACGGCGATTATCCGCAGAACAAGTGGGACATCAACCTCGCCATCAAGGCACACTTTGAGGCGCTTGCCGGGCGTGACATCTACGACATCGTGGGCCAGCCCACGGCCCGCAGGTAAGTCTCTCCCCTCTTTTTACATTGGAGGTACAGCACCATGCACAAACCCCGCATCATCTTTTTCGACATCGACGGCACCCTCATCGACATGGAAAAAAAGCGTATTACTGAGCGGACACTGGACGCTCTGCGCCGCTTACAGCAAAACGGCATCCTGCTGGCCATCGCCACCGGGCGTTCTCCGCTCATTGTGCCGAAATTCGACGGCGTGGAGTTCGACGTCTTTCTTACCTACAACGGCTCCTACTGCTACGACCGTCGCGGAGATATTTTTGCCAGCCCCATCCCGCCGCAGGATGTGCAGACGCTGATCCAAAACGCCGCTGCGCTTGGTCGTCCGGTGTCGGTTGCCGGACGGACGCAGCTGCTCTCCAACGGGACGGATGACGATTTAACGGCATATTACGCCATCGGCGGACGAGCGCCGGTCATTTCCGATAAGTTCGATGAAGTCTCCCGAGGTGAAGTTTTCCAGCTGCTGATGGGCTGCCGCGAAAGCGACTGGCCCGCCATCCTCAAAGGCACGAGCGGTGCAAAAATCGCCGCCTGGTGGGACAGGGCGGTGGACATCATCCCCATCTCCGGCGGAAAAGGAGCTGGTATCCAGAAAGTTCTGGCCTATTACGGCCTGACGCCCGAGGATGCAATGGCTTTCGGTGACGGCAACAACGATATAGAAATGTTTCAGGCTGTCGGTCACAGCGTTGCCATGGGCAACGCCTCTGCCGATTTGAAAGCCATCGCCAGCGAGGTCTGTCGTCCCTGTGCAGAGGATGGCATTTACCACTACTGCAAAGAAAATGGTTTGATTTATCGCAATTTTCAAAAATAGTGCTTATCAAAATAGCATATTTGCGATATGCAGTTTGCGGATGTTGCTTGTGCATTAAAAACGCAAACTGCTATAAGAAAACAAAAAGAGGCCGCTGTGTTCAACCTCTCCGTCACGGCTTCGTCGTGCCGCCTCCCCTATCGAGGGGAGGCTTTGGCATGGCAGAAAGCCCAATCTCTTCGCCAGAGGCCCCCCTCGGTAGGGGAGCTGTCGAACGAAGTGGGACTGAGAGGTTGCTTTTACAGCGGCCTCTTATTTTTTGCTATTTACTTTTCTTCTCGTTCCGCCTTTTCGGCCTCCTGCTGCCGGCGCAGTTTCTTGATGCGCTTTTTCTCGCTCTCGACGCGGGGCCAGGGCCACGAGAAGCCCTCGTTCTCCTTGCACCAGCGGGTCAGCGGGTAGAACGCAAACGCCAGCCCGAACAGGTACAGCAGGACGTACAGCAGACCCGAAAGCGTTACCAGCGCGTCCAGCGCACCAATGAGCGCCATGATGAAGCCAGCTTTCAGGAAAAACAGGCCGTTCTGGCGGCAGTACTCGGGGAAATTTTCGGCCTTGACGGCCTGACGGCCCTGGTCGCCCCAGACCCGTGGATTTTTCATGACCGAATAGCCGTAAAAGACCAGCATCAGGCCACAGGTGAGTTGGAATCCAAAAAACATCTGCGTCGTTCCTCGCTTTATTCTGGTGTGATGGAGTCAGAAGCGTGCTCAGTCGTCGTTGTACTCGCCCAGCAGCGGCTTCATGAAGGGCAGGAAGTCCAGCGTTGCAAAGTAGTCCCGGGGAGTCTCAGCGCGGCGGATAAGGCGGTGAGAGCCGTCCTCGCAGAGCAGGACCTCGGCGCTGCGCAGCTTGCCGTTGTAGTTGTAGCCCATGGCAGAGCCGTGCGCACCAGTGTCGTGGATATACACGATGTCGCCGATGTCGATCTTGGGCAGCATACGGTCGATGGCAAACTTGTCGTTGTTCTCGCACAGACCGCCGACCACATCGTACTTGTGGTCGTGGGGTGCGTCTTCCTTGCCCAGCACGGTGATGTGGTGGTAAGCGCCGTACATGGCGGGGCGCATCAGGTTGGCCGCGCAGGCATCCAGACCGATGTATTCCTTATAGATGTGCTTCTCGTGGATGGCAGTCGCCACCAGAGCGCCGTAGGGGCCGGTGGTGAAGCGGCCCATCTCGGTGAAGATGGAGACATCGCCCATGTCGGCGGGGACCAGAATTTCTTCAAACTTCTTGCGGACGCCCTCGCCGATGGCCATGATGTCGTTTTCAGTCTGCTCGGGGCGGTACGGGATGCCGACGCCGCCGGACAGGTTGATGTAGGCGATATGCACGCCGGTGGCCTTCTGGACGCGGACAGCCAGCTGGAAGAGGATGCCTGCCAGCTCAGGATAATAGGCGTCAGAGATGGTGTTGGAGGCGAGGAAGGCGTGGATGCCAAAGTTTTTGGCACCCTTTGCGGCCAGCTTCTTGTAGCTGTCGATCATCTGCTCCTCGGTCATGCCGTACTTGGCGTCGCCGGGCTTGTCCATGACCTGGAAGCCCTCTTTGCTCTCGCCCAGCTGGAAGGTGCCGCCCGGATTGTAGCGGCAGAAGATGTTCTCCGGCACACCGGCCACCCGGTCGAGGAAGTCCACCATCGTGGCGTCGTCGAGGTTGATATAAGCGCCCAGCTCATAAGCCTTCTTCATGTCCTCCACAGGGGTCTGGTTGGAGGAGAACATGATGTCGCTGCCGCTGAAGCCGCACACTTCGCTGAGCATCAGCTCAGTCAGAGAGGAGCAGTCCACGCCGCAGCCCTCTTCCTTCAGGATCTGGAGGATGACGGGGTTCGGCAGAGCCTTGACCGCAAAATACTCGCGGAAGCCCTTGTTCCAGCTGAATGCCTTGTTGATGCGTCGGGCGTTCTCGCGGATGCCCTTCTCGTCATAGACGTGGAAGGGGGTGGGTACGTCCTGAATGATGTCCTGAGCCATCGACTCAGTCAAAAACGGTTTCTTTTCCATGATTGTACATCCCTCTTATATATTTTTACACAGCAAAGGTGCCGTGCAGCCAGCGGTTTTACAGCTTGAGGTTCTCGCGGGTGGGGGTAAAGGTAGGCACCATTTTGGCCAACTGCTCCACCACGCTGTCGTCGTTGTGCTCGGCGGCGACGGCCAGCTCCTGGAGCTGCTGGTAGAACTCGCCCAGGTCGATGTTCCGGGGCGGAGCCACGAAGATCTTATTGTGGACGGTGCGGCGCATCTTGTCCTGCTCCTCGTCCATCATCAGCTCTTCGTAGAGTTTTTCGCCGGGGCGCAGACCCACGATCTTAATATCCATGTTCACGCCCGGCTCATAGCCGTAGAAGCGGATGAGCTGTTTTGCAAGGTCCATGATCTTGACCGGCTCGCCCATGTCCAGCACATAGATGCTGCCGCTCTCGGCCAGCGCACCGGCCTGCAGCACAAGCTGTGCCGCCTCCGGGATGGTCATAAAGTAGCGCTCGATGTTGGGGTCGGTGAGGGTGACGGGGCCGCCCTTTTTGATCTGCGCCTCAAACAGCGGGATGACGCTGCCGTGGCTGCCCAGCACATTGCCGAAGCGGACGGCGACACACTTCATGTCGGTGTTGCCCGCGAAGGTCTGGATGAGCATCTCACACAGGCGCTTGGTGCAGCCCATGACACTGGTGGGGTTGACGGCCTTATCGGTGGAGAGCTGCACCAGCCGCTCCACGCCGTGTTCGCTGGCACTGGTGAGCAGATTCTTAGTGCCAAAGACATTGTTCTTGACGGCCTCGGCGGGGCTGATCTCCATCAGCGGGACGTGCTTGTGGGCGGCGGCGTGGAACACCACCGTCGGGTGATACGTCTCAAATACCTCATCCAGACGGGCCTTGTCCCGGATGGAGCCGACCAGCACCGTGACCGGCACATCGCGGCCATACTTCTGCTGCAGTTCCATCAGCAGTTCATAGGCGCAGTTCTCATAAATATCGAAGATAAGCAGTTTTGCAGGCTTGAAGCGCATGACCTGACGGCAGAGCTCACTGCCGATGCTGCCGCCGCCGCCCGTCACCAGAACGGTCTTGCCGGTGAGGTAGCCGGAGATTTTCTCCGTGTCCAGCGTGACTTCCTCACGGGAGAGGAAATCGGCGGTGTTCAGCTCACGGAACGCACCCTGCTGAGGGGTGCCTGCACCCACCAGCTGGGGGTCGCTGAGCATCTGCACGGCGCAATGGGTGGAGACGCAGAGGTCGATGACGTGGTTCAGGCGGCTTCCCTTCAGGGTCGGGATCGCCACGATGATGGTGTGGATGTTGTAGCGGGTACACAGGTCGGGAATTTCTTCCAGTGTGCCGCGCACCGGGACACCGTGGATGGTCTGGCCCAGCTTGTTGGGGTCATCATCCACGGCTACGATGACATGGCCGTAGCTGGTATTGGTCTTGCAGACATTGATGGCCCACGCACCAGCTTCGCCCGCACCCACGATCATGACAGGGCGGTTGGGGTCCTTGCTGGCGTTGCCGCGCAGCCGCTCGCCCAGCGGGTGATTCAGGAAGAGCCGCCAGGCCAGACGGCTCCCGCCGATCAACAGTAAAATGAGCACCGCCGCCATGGCGTTGGCCGAGTTGAAAAGCACGCCGTGGATGAAGCAGCGGTTGACCAGATAGACGATGCCCGTCGGGACGGCGATCATCCCGGCCAGACGGATGAGGTCACGCTCCCCGGCGTACTTCCAAAGGATGGTGTAGAGCCGCCCGGCCAGAAAGCTGAGCAGATAGACCGCCACGATCCAGGGCAGATTCGCATAGAGCAGGGCGCGGTTGTGGGGCCACCAGGAGGCCTCGACAGCACCGTCTGCGCGCAGCAGCAGGGCGAAATAAAAGCTGAAGGCTACGATGGCTCCGTCCAGCGCCACCAGCAGAGCCCGGCGGGCCAGTACCTGCAGCAGATTTGTTTTCTTTTCCTTCACAGCATATCCTCTTTTGCATCGGGGGCCGGCATCCGAAGATGTCAGCTGCCGTTTTTCATTTCAAGGGCCTATCACCCCATAATATCTTTAGTATTATACTCGATTCTCTCCCCCGTGTCCAGCTATTTCACTTTTTGGACATTTTTCTTATGCCGCCTCTCCCCTGCCGCCACAGCCCGCAGCTCTTCGCCGAGGCCCAGCGGCCACGCCGCCGCAAAGCAGACCGCTGCCATCCCCGCGCCGCCCAGCGCTACCGCCGCCAGCTGCAAGGGGGCTCCACCGGTGAGCCAGTCTCCTAAAAGATGCCGCAGGGCCAGCCCGGCCCCGGCGCTGACGGCCCCCGCAAAGCCCGGTGCGCCCAGCCACCGCCAGAGTTGCAGCCGCAGGCCGCAGCTGGACAGCAGCCGCCCCGTGTTGGCGGTGCAGGTGTAGAAGCTGGACAGCAAGATCACAAAAAGAAAGCCCTTCATCCCGAAGCGGGGCAGCAGGAGCAGCACGCCCGCAATGCGGAGGCAGGAGTCCCACATGCTGTACCGGAAGACGGCTTTCTGTTCCCCTACTCCCTTCATAGCACCGTCCACCATGCTCTCGAGGTACATCAGCGGCATGGCCGGGCCGAGGATGACGAGGTAGCTGCCCGCCTCGGCGCTGCCGTAGAGGGCTTCGGCCAGCGGCTGACCCCACACCCAGAACGCCGCGCCTGCCAGCGCCGAGAAATAGCCGGTGAGACGGAGCATCCTGTCGATGAGAGCCGCCAGCCGCCCGCTCTGCCCCCGGAGGTGGGCCTGCGTGATCTCGGGCATCAGCAGAACGGAAAGGCTCCCCAGCAGTCCGAAGGGAAAGGTCAGCAGAGGCAGGGCCATCCCCTTGAGGCTGCCGTACTGGGCCACGGCTTCGGCACGTCCGCCGGAAAACTGCAGATAGACTGCCAGACAGGCCGGCACCAGCATATTCTCCGCGGTGTGGAGAGCGCTGGCGAGACAGCGTCCTCCCTCCACCGGCCAGAGAATGTCCCAGAGGCGCTTTCCCGGTTCCTGCGGGCGGCAGGCAGGCCGCGCACCGAAGCAGCGGCGGGCCTCTTTACGGTAAAAAAGTGCCATCAGCCCGGTGCTGACGGCCTCGCTGATCGCCGTTGCCCCCAGCACTGCCGTGCAGCGCCCGCCCACGTCCCAGCCGAGGGCGTCGGCCCGCTCCAGCGCAGCCCATACGATGCCGATGCGGACGGTCTGCTCGGCCAGCTGGCTCAGGACGTTTGGCTCCACCTGCCGCCGGGCGATGAAAAAGCCCCGCAGTACCGACGACACCGCCATCCACGGCAGGCCCAGCGACGAGACACGCAGCGCCCCCGCTGCCCGGACATCGCCCAGCCACCATTTTGCGGCGAGGCCCGCCAGCCCGAACTGCGCCGCCAGCGCCAGCACGCCCAGCCCGGCCCCCGCCAGCAGGAGACGGTGAAGCATCCCCCGGGCCTCCGCCGGGCTGCGGGCCAGCTCTTCGGCCATCAGGCGGGTGGCCGCCACCGAGACGCCCGCCGTCGCCAGCGTGACGAAGAGTGAATAGACCGCCAGCACCAGCTGGTACAGCCCCATCCCCTCGCCGCCCAGAGCGTTCGCCAGCCAGATGCGGAGCCCCATGCCCGCCAGACGGAGCAGGATGTCCGCCCCGGTCATCAGGGCTGCGTTTTTCAGATAGCTCTGCCGCACAGCGCACCCCTCCCTTTCCCCAGTGTATCTTTTTATAGATATGTAAGCTGCTCCGGGAAATATGAGCGGGGCCGTGGGTTGTTTCTTTCCCAGTTTTATGATATGATATATATTGTATCTGGCGGGAATGTTCTGCCAGACAGGATCTAAGAATGCAAGGAGGAAGCGCACCCCGGTACCACGGCCGTGCGCAACGAGACAATGAGCGAAGAATGTACCCATGACTGCTCCAACTGCGGGGCAGCCTGTTCTTCCCGCGATGCTGCGCCCCAGCATGACGCACCCAACCCCAATAGCAGCGTCAAGAAGGTCATCGGCGTCGTATCCGGCAAGGGCGGCGTCGGCAAGAGCATGACCAGCGCCCTGCTGGCCTGTGCAATGGCACGCCGCGGCTACCACTGCGGCATCCTCGACGCCGACATCACCGGCCCGTCCATCCCCAAGCTGTTCGGCATCCATGGCCGCGCCATGGCCGACGACAAGGGCTGCTGGCCCATCCAGAGCCGGATGGGCATCGACGTCATGAGCATCAACCTGCTGGTGGAGAACGAGGAAGACCCCGTCGTCTGGCGCGGCCCCGTCATCGCCGGTGCGGTCAAGCAGTTCTGGACCGATGTGGTCTGGAAAGACGTCGATTTCCTGTTCGTGGATATGCCTCCGGGAACCGGTGACGTCCCCCTGACCGTCTTCCAGAGCCTGCCCGTGGACGGCATCGTCGTCGTGGCAAGCCCGCAGGAGCTGGTGAGCATGATCGTGGCCAAGGCCGTGAACATGGCCGAGATGATGAAGGTGCCGATGCTGGGCATCGTCGAGAACATGAGCTATATCGTCTGCCCCGACTGCGGCAAGCACATCAACGTGTTCGGCGACAGCCATGTGGACGAGGTGGCCGCAAAGCATCACCTGCCCGTTCTGGCTAAATGCCCCATCGACCCGCAGCTGGCTGCGCTGTCCGACGCCGGCATGATCGAGACCTACGGCGGACAGTTCCTCGAGGGTGCCGCTGACGCCTGCGAGAAGCTGCTGAAGTAAGACTTTTCCTCCCTGCACCGGCCCGGAAAGGGCAGTGCAGGGATTTTCTATTTCTTTACAAAAGCAGGTTTTATCGCAGTTTTTTGATGTGTCCCGTCTTTTTCGTGAAGTGTATTCATCTTTTCCATTGTATTTTGAAAGATTTTCCGGTTTTTGCGGGGCGGGCCATCTTGTAAATCGGCAGATAAAGCTTTATAATAGCAAAGTGGTCAGAGGCTTATCAGCCCCGCCGTGGGAAACGGGAAAGACGGAGCCTCCACACAATAGAGATAAGGGAAAAGGAGTATATCATTATGCTGACGAATGAATATCTGAAGCGTGTCTACGAGGGCCTGGAAAAGCGCAATGGCAACGAGCCCGAATTCCTGCAGGCTGTCCGCGAGGTGCTGGAGAGCATCCAGCCCGTCGTGGAGAAGCATCCCGAGTACGAGAAGGCCGGCCTCATCGAGCGTCTGGTCGAGCCTGAGCGCATCATCACCTTCCGTGTACCCTGGGTCGATGATCAGGGCAAGGTCCAGGTGAACCGCGGCTACCGCGTCCAGTTCAACAGCGCCATCGGCCCCTACAAGGGCGGTCTGCGCTTCCATCCTTCTGTCAATCAGGGCATCCTGAAGTTCCTCGGCTTCGAGCAGACCTTCAAGAACAGCCTGACCACCCTGCCCATGGGCGGCGGCAAGGGCGGCTCTGACTTCGACCCCCACGGCAAGAGCGACATGGAAGTCATGCGCTTCTGCCAGAGCTTCATGACCGAGCTGTACCGCCACATCGGCCAGTTCGTGGACTGCCCCGCCGGTGATATTGGCGTCGGCGGCCGCGAGGTCGGCTATATGTTCGGCCAGTACAAGCGTCTGACCAACAGCTTCCAGGGCGGTATGCTCACCGGCAAGGGCCTGACCTTCGGCGGTTCTCTGGCCCGTACCGAGGCTACCGGCTACGGCCTGTGCTACTTCACCGCTGAGGCTCTGAAGTGTATGCGCAACGACAGCTTCGAGGGCAAGACCGTGGTCATCTCCGGCTCCGGCAATGTCGCCATCTACGCCTGCGAGAAGGCCACCCAGCTGGGTGCCAAGGTCGTCACCATGTCCGACTCCAACGGCTATGTCTACGACCCCAACGGCATCGACCTGGCCTACGTCAAGGACCTGAAGGAAGTCCGCCGCGGCCGTATCAAGGAGTATGCCGAGACCCACAAGGATGCGACCTATGTTGCTGACTGCACCAAGGTCTGGACTGTCCCCTGCGACATCGCCCTGCCCTGCGCTACCCAGAACGAGATCAACAAGGAGTCCGCAGAGGCTCTGGTGAAGGGCGGCTGCACCGTGGTCTGCGAGGGCGCTAACATGCCCAGCACTCCCGAGGCCATCGAGGTCTATCTGTCCAACGGCGTTCTGTACGGACCCGCAAAGGCTTCCAACGCCGGCGGCGTGGCTACCTCCGGTCTGGAGATGAGCCAGAACTCCGAGCGTCTGAGCTGGAGCTTCGAAGAGGTCGATGCAAAGCTGAAGGGCATCATGGAGGGCATCTTCCACGCTTCCTACGATGCATCCGTGGCCGCTGGCTCCGAGGGCAACCTGATGGTCGGTGCAAACTGCGCCGGCTTCCTGAAGGTCGCTACCGCCATGATGGCTCAGGGCATCACCTACTAAGCTTTTTCCAAATCGTTCCAGAGGGCTGCACCCACACCGGGTGCGGCCCTTTTGTTTTGCCCGCCTGTCTGCATAACTGTCTGCTGTCCCGCTCATACTCCTTTCATCAAACGAAAAGAGGTTTTTGCATGGACGAAATGATGTTCTGTTATCAATGTGAGCAGGCGGCAAACTGCACGGCCTGCACCGGAAAAGCGGGTGTCTGCGGCAAATCAGCCGAGACAGCCGACGCGCAGGACAAGCTCACCGGGGCACTCATCGGCTTTGCCACCCTGCTGCTGGACATCGGCAGACCCATCCAGCCCCCGCAGGCACTCCTGCTGACGGAAGGATTGTTCACCACCATCACCAATGTTGATTTCGACCCCCAGACGGTGGCGCAGCTGACCGATAAGGTCTGGAAGGCCAAGCAGGAAGCCTTTGCCTCGGCCAGCCCTGCACCTGCACCAGTGTCGGACTACGATATGCAGAAGCTGTGGCAGGAGCCGGACCCCGACCGGAAGAGCCTGTGCTCCTTTGTCCTCTTTGGGCTGCGCGGCATGGCAGCTTACTCCTACCACGCGCGGGTGCTGGGCTATACCGATGGCGAGATCGACCTGTTTTTCTGCACGGCGCTGCGGGCCATCGCACAGGAGCGGGACAAGGACAAGCTCTTCCAGCTGGTGGAGGACACCGGGCGGATGGCCTACCGGGTCATGGCTGAGCTGGACAAGGCCAACACCGGCGCGTTTGGCGACCCGGAGCCGGTGGAGGTGCCCCTGACCATCGAGAAAGGGCCTTTCATCGTCATCTCCGGCCACGACCTCTACGACGCCAAGTGCCTGTTGGAGCAGACCGAGGGCAAGGGCATCAATGTCTACACCCACTCCGAGATGCTGCCTGCCCACGGCTACCCGGAACTGAAAAAGCGCTTTCCCCACCTGAAAGGCAATTTTGGCACCGCATGGCAGAACCAGCAGCGGGAGTTTGAGGACATCCCTGCGCCGGTGCTCTTCACCACCAACTGCATCATGCCCCTCCGGCCCAGCTATGCCGACCGGGTATTCACCACCTCTGTCGTCTCCTATCCCGGCGTCACCCACATCGGAGAGGACCGGGATTTTTCGCCGGTCATCGCCAAGGCGCTTGAGCTGGGCGGCTACCCGGAGGACACCCTCATCCCGGGCATGAACGGCGGCAGTGTGGTCACCACCGGGTTTGCCCACCATGCCGTACTGAGCCATGCGGAGGAGATCGTCCAAGCCGTCCACGAGGGTGCCATCCGGCACTTTTTCCTCATCGGCGGCTGCGACGGCACCCGCCCCTCCCGCCGGTACTACACGGATTTCGCCAAGCTGACCCCGCCCGACACCGTCATCCTGACGCTGGCCTGCGGCAAGTTCCGCCTCAACGACCTGCCGCTGGGCACGGTGGCCGGTCTGCCCCGCATCCTCGATGTGGGCCAGTGCAACGACGCCTACAGTGCCATCCAGATCGCGCTGGGTCTGGCGGGCGCTTTTGACTGCTCGGTCAACGAGCTGCCCCTCTCCATCATCCTCTGCTGGTTCGAGCAGAAGGCGGTCTGTGTGCTGATGGCCCTGCTGGCGCTGGGCATCCGGGGCATCCGTCTCGGCCCCACCCTGCCCGCCTTCCTCTCCCCCGGGGTGGCCGCTGTTTTGCAGGAGAAGTATGACCTCCGGCCCATCACCACACCGGAGGACGATCTTGCCGCCTGTCTGGGCGGTTCGTAAGCGTCACATTAACAAAAAAGCCCCCGGCACGATGCGGAACGTGCCGGGGGCTTTTTGTACAAAGCGGGGAGATGCGGAAGCTCTCCGCCTTGGGAGGTTGGTTATTTAGTGGAGCAGCTCGTTGTGTGCAACGCCGCCCACCGTCAGCTCTGCGCTCTCACCGGAGTGGGTGAGGGTAAAGAGGGTGTCGTCCACGCCCAGCGACAGCATGCTGTCGATGTTCAGGACGGTCTCACGGAGCTGGGTGCGGAACACGATGGTGTCTGCGCCCTGAGCCTTCAGCTCCTTCAGGTTGCTCAGGCAGCCGGAAAGCACCGCAGCCTCAGCAGGCACTGCAATAACATACCGGCCATCGGCAATGGAGGTCTCGTAGGCCCCTGCCCCGGTAACGGTCAGGGTGACAGCGGAGGAGCTGCCGTTGCTCTCGGGTACCAGCATAGGCACAACGTCCCGCTTCTCGGTCTCATCACAAGTCTCGCACTTGTAGATGGTGTAGCCCTCGGAGGTGTAGGTGGGGGCGACCACCTCTTTAACTACGGTAAAGTGGTGTTCACCGGTAGCAGATATTTCGTCCCGCTTCGTCTCGCCGCAGGCAGAGCACTTATACTCGGTGTATCCGTCTTTGGTACAGGTCGCATCCTTGTGCTCGCTCTCTACCCAGTTATGGGCTTCTTTATCAATGGCGATGTGTTCCAATTCTTCTGCACCGCAGTTGCTGCACTTCTTCAGCTTGTAGCCCTCGCTGGTGCAGGTGGCCTTTTTCACAATGTCGCCCTCGGAGTATTGATGCACATGGCCCGAGTCCACCTTATTTACAGTGCCGTTCAAATTCTTATCATTCCCAACGGCAGCACCATCTTTAGTTTCACCCTTGCCGCCCTGAGCGGTCACTTTGCCGCCGGTAACCTTCACTGTGCCGTTTTTATCAAAACCATCACCGCCGTATACACTTCCCGTACCGCCAACAGCCACGACAGTGCCGCCGGAGATCGTTGCATTACCAATGCCCGATCCTCCGTCACCATCTTTTGTGTTGCCTCCCTGTGCAATCAGCGTTCCTCCGGAGACTCTTACTTCATTCGTACTATGGACGCCGTCCGCTCCATCATAAGGTTCTTCCAAGCCACGATCAATCAAAACATTTCCGCCCGTTGCTTTTACCGTTCCTCCGGAAATTTCTATGGGGCCGCTGTACGCATTTGCATAGCCATCACCGCCCAGGCCCTGACCAGCGGTCACAATAATCATGCCGTCCTTGCTGTCAATTCCTGTAACATCTCCGCCAATCGCTTCTACGATACCGCCCGAAATCTTTTTCGTTAGAATTCCGGTACCTGCTCCGAAAAACTTACCGCCGGAGTCTGAAGCATCGCTTATAATATCGCCGCCTTTTCCGATGACAGTTCCGCCAGCGATCTCTGCGCCATCAATTCCTCTGCCAGACGCAGCATAAGAGGACTTCCCCATTGTATCACTTACTGTAAGTGTTCCACCAGTGGCTACCAAGGAACCATTACCGTCTTTGTCTTCGATGGTCGTTGTACCTTTTCCCTCAGCTCTGAGCCCCGCTCCTGCACGGGCTATGTCATAGTTCTTAAGCCCCGTTCCGCCGGTCAGCTCATTCTTGCCGTCCAGCTCCAGCGTCACATTGCCACTACCGGAAACGGTCACAGCGTTCTCTTTCGTATCCCCTGCATCCACCTTCAGGTCACGGAGGATGACCTTCAGGGCCTTGGCAGAGTCATTGATGATCTTCACCACATTGTTGGCAGCGGCCTGTACGCTTTCGGAAAGGGAGGTGGGGGCGTTGGTGGCCTCGTAGGTCTTCTCCTCAGCGGTCTTTTTCTCCCCGGTCTCCTGCTCCGCAGCAGGCTTTGCGGCAGGCTTAGTGACCTCCTTCTGGGCCTCGGGGTCATACTGGCCGTACTCGATCACCTGATCGGAGGTCTGTTCGGTCTTTTTGTCCTGCTCCGGCTCCTGAGAGTCGGCGGGCTTCTCCTGAGTCTCCTTCTCCTGGGCCTGCTTCTCCTCGTCCTCCGGGGCCAGCAGCTCCAGAGAGCCGGGCTCCTGGGCCTGCTCCTCGGTCTCGCCGGACTTTTCAACCTCGGAGGCGTTCTCTTCCTCTGCGTTCTGGCTCTCGGTGGGCTTGGTGTTGTCGCCGGTGATGATGATGTCATCACTGTCGTCCTCGCTCTTCTCGACAGCCACACCGCCGACCTTGATGCTCTTATTGCCCTCAGTATCCACAGAGACTTCCACGTTGCCCCGACTCACATCACAGATGTAAGCAGCCGAGGCCGGGGCCGCAACTGCCGACACCGCCATGCTCAGGGCCAGGACGGCCGCTGCCGTCCGCTTCATATTTTTCCGTAACCGCATAATTTTTACCTCCTGTTTTGTGGTTTTTCCTTTTTTTTTTTTCCCCCCCCCCCCCCCTATCGTTTTTTCAATAGATTTTGTCAACAATCTTTCGGACGAATATTTGTCATTTCTCACAAAAAGGCCGCTGCGCCACATCTTCCGTGCAGCGGCGCGAGCGATTTGTCCATCGACCCATCGGAAAGCGCGGCCTTGATAAGCCATACTTTTTCCCACCGGGTGTGTCTGTTTTGAACAAGAAAAAAGAGGGCCGGTGTACCCACATTTGGTGCAGCTGTCACTTGAATCTTTTTCAGCACCTTTGTATAATATTCTTGTTATCCGGAACAAGGGCGTTCCAGATGAGTCTTCGCCGACCCATCTGGGACGCCTTTTCTTTTTACCGGCATTCAGAGGGACGCTGCGGAATGTGCCGCCGAGGTGGACCGCTATCTGATGGGTTACACCAATCTGTGACCCCCTCCCCCTATTTATGACATTCTCTTTCCTATCCTAAACAGAAATGGGAGCTTTCCTTTACCGGGAGGCTCCCGTTTCTGCATTTCGCCGCTTTCATTTTCACAAAGTTTTCACAGTTAGCGCATCCTACCCGCTTGAAACAGATACCCCTAAGTGGTAAAATCAGAGTGTCGGAAGATTTACCCCCACAGGGTACATCTCCTCTTCACACTGATACACCCGGAAAGGAGTCATCTGCTATGACTGATGCCGAAAAAAAGCCCTGCTGCGTCACTGAACCTGCCGAAAAAGACACTGCTCCCTCCTGCTGCCGCCACAAGGACCGTACCCCTGAGGAGTACCGCGCCCTCGCCAACCGGCTGAGCCGCATCGAGGGCCAGGTGCGCGGCATCCACACGATGCTGGACAAGGACGTCTACTGCGCCGATATTCTGGTGCAGGTGGCTGCGGTGAACGCTGCACTGAACGGCTTTTCCAAAGAGCTGCTGAGTCAGCACGTCCGCACCTGCGTGGCCGACGATTTGAGAGCCGGCGGGACGCAGAAGCTGGACGAACTGCTGCAGCTGCTGCCCCGGCTCATGAAATGACCCCGTTCCGGGCATTCTATAAGAGGGAAAGGAATCCGCAATGGAACAATACAATGTCACGGGCATGAGCTGCGCGGCCTGCTCTGCCCGAGTGGAAAAGGCCGTGAAGAAGGTGCCGGGCGTCACGAGCTGCTCGGTGAGCCTTCTGACAAACTCCATGGGCGTGGAAGGCACAGCCTCCTCCGCCGCCATCCTCTCGGCTGTGCAGGAGGCAGGCTACGGCGCAAGCCCGAAGAATGCCTCCGCCAGTAAGGCTTCGGGCGCCAGCGCCGACCTCGATGCACTGGCTGACCACGAGACACCGAAGCTCGAGCGCCGCCTCATCGCCTCGCTGGGCTTCCTGCTGGTGCTGATGTACTTCTCCATGGGCCACATGATGTGGGGCTGGCCCCTGCCCCACTGGTTCGATGGCAACCACGTCGCCATGGGCCTTGTCCAGCTGCTGCTGGCGGGCATCGTCATGGTCATCAACCAGAAGTTCTTCATCAACGGCTTCAAGGGCCTCATCCACGGCGCACCCAACATGGATACGCTGGTGGCCCTCGGCTCCATGGCAAGCTTCGTGTGGAGCACTTACGCCCTCTTCGCCATGACCCGCGCTCAGGTGGACGGCAACGACGAGCTCGTCATGCACTATATGATGGAGTTCTACTTCGAGTCTGCCGCCATGATCCTGACCCTTATCACGGTGGGCAAGATGCTGGAAGCCCGCTCCAAGGGCAAGACCACCGACGCCCTCAAGAGCCTGATGAAGCTGGCCCCCAAGACCGCCACGCTGGTGCGGGACGGCGCGGAAGTGACCGTGGCCATCGCCGACGTGCAGAAGGGCGACGTCTTTGTGGTCCGCCCCGGCGAGAATATCCCGGTGGACGGCGTAGTGCTGGAAGGCACCAGCGCAGTCAATGAGAGCGCCCTGACCGGCGAGAGCATCCCCGTGGACAAGGCCGAGGGCGATAAGGTAAGCGCCGCCACCACCAACCAGTCGGGCTTCCTCCGCTGTGAGGCCACCCGCGTGGGCGAGGATACCACGCTGGCTCAAATCATCAAGATGGTCAGCGATGCCGCCGCCACCAAAGCTCCTATCGCCAAAATCGCTGACACCGTGTCGGGCTTCTTCGTCCCGGCGGTCATCTCCATTGCCGTCCTCACCACCATCGTCTGGCTGCTGCTGGGCCATGAGCTGGGCTATGCGCTGGCCCGCGGCATCTCCGTTCTGGTCATCAGCTGCCCCTGCGCACTGGGCCTGGCAACACCTGTGGCTATTATGGTGGGCAATGGCCTCGGCGCAAAAAACGGCATCCTCTTCAAGACTGCCGCCTCGCTGGAAGCCGCAGGCCGCACCCAGATCGTGGCGCTGGACAAGACCGGCACCATCACCGAGGGCGCACCCCGCGTCACCGACCTGCTGCCCGCTGAGGGCGTCACCGAGACGGAGCTTCTGACGCTGGCCGCCGCGCTGGAAAGCCGCAGCGAGCACCCTCTGGCAAAGGCAGTTCTGGCCGACGCCGAGGCAAAGGCCATCACTCCCCCGGAAGTCACTGACTTCGCGGCCCTGCCGGGCAATGGTCTGGCGGCCAAGCTGAACGGCATGGACATCTACGCCGGCAATGCCGCCTTCATCCAGACCAAGCTCACCCTGCCCGCCGCACTGGCACAGCAGGCTGAGAAGCTGGCCGCCGAGGGCAAGACTCCCCTCTTCTTCGGCGGCGCAGGCCGTCTGCTGGGCGTTATCGCCGTGGCCGACACCATCAAGGAGGACAGCCCCGAAGCCATCCGTCAGCTGCAGAACATGGGCATCCGGGTCGTGATGCTCACCGGCGACAACCAGCGCACCGCCGACGCCATCGGCAGGCAGGCGGGCGTGGACGAGGTCATCGCGGGCGTCCTGCCCGACGGCAAAGAAGCCGTCATCCGTCAGCTGCAGGCCAGCGGCAAGGTGGCCATGGTGGGCGACGGCATCAACGACGCCCCCGCCCTCACCCGTGCCGACACCGGCATTGCCATCGGCGCAGGCACCGACGTGGCCATTGACGCCGCCGACGTCGTGCTGATGAACTCGAAGCTCTCGGACGTGCCTGCGGCCATCCGCCTCAGCCGCGCCACCCTGCGGAACATCCACGAGAACCTGTTCTGGGCGTTCATCTACAATATCATCGGCATCCCGCTGGCGGCTGGTCTGTTCATCCCCTTCGGCCTGACCCTGAACCCCATGTTCGGTGCTGCTGCCATGAGCCTGTCCAGCTTCTGCGTCGTGAGCAACGCCCTGCGGCTGAACCTGTTCGATTTGCACAGCACCAGGCACGACCACAAAACTGCTTCTCCCGCCGCTGCCCCGGTGCAGTCTGCGGCTGAAAATAACAAAAAATCGGACGCCGAAGCGCCCGAAGTCAAAACGGAGGATCATACCATGAAGAAGACCCTGAAAGTGGAAGGCATGATGTGCGGCCACTGCGAAGCCCGCGTGAAGAAGGCTCTGGAAGCCCTGCCCGAGGTGGACGAGGCTGTCGTGAGCCACGAGGCCGGCACCGCCATCGTCACCCTGAACGCCGAGGTCGCCGACGACGTGCTCAAGAACGCCGTCGAGGCACAGGACTACAAGGTCACCGGCATCCAGTAAGCTGTAAGATGCAGAAAAGCCAGCGCACGGAATGTGCGCTGGCTTTTGTTGTTGCTGTAAGCCTCTCCCCTTGGGAGAGGTGTCACCGAAGGTGACGGAGAGGGCAAGCCCGGTACGAAAGAGCTGCCGCACAGCGATAAGCAGGCTCTTTGTCAGAGCGATACTATCGCCGCGCCTGCGATTTTCTGTCGGCATCCTTGCCCTCTCAGGCGCTTGCGCGCCAGCTCTCCCAAAGGGAGAGCCTGAAAGAGGTCACGGAGTCAGACGGTTGGGGCCGCGGAACAGGAACTCGGCGTCCTTGATGGACTGGCCGCAGAGCAGCATGGTCAGACGGTCGATGCCCAGACCGAAGCCGCCGTGCGGGGGGCAGCCGTACTGGAAGAACTCCAGATAGAACTTGACGTCATCGGCCAGGCCCTTCTCCTCTGCCTGCTTCTTCAGCACGTCATAGCGATGCTCACGCTGTGCACCGGTGGTGATCTCCACGCCGCGCCAAATGAGGTCGTAGCCCTGCGGCACGCCGTTCTCGTCGCGCATGTGGTAGAAAGCGCGCTTCTCGGCGGAGTAGTCGGTGATGAACAGGAACTCGTGGCCGTAGTGCTTCTTGACCCAGTCGTAGCTCAGGCGCTCGGCCTCGGTGGTCAGGTCGCCCTTCTCGCTCTCATCGACCGTGTAGCCGAACTCCTCTTCCAGACCCTTGTACAGGTCGGCCAGCTTGACCACAGGGAACGGCGTGGTGGGAACGACGACTTCCAGACCAAACAGCTCCTTGATCTGCTCGCCGTACTGCTCCTTGACGGCCTTCAGACCGGCAGTCAGAAGCTCTTCCTCCATCTTCATGACGTCCTTGTAAGAGGTGATGTAGCTGAACTCAAGGTCGAAGCCGGAGAACTCGGTGGAGTGCTTGTTGGTGTAGCTCTTCTCCGCGCGGAAGACGGGGCCGGTCTCAAAGATGCGCTCGAAGCCGGCGGCCATGGCCATCTGCTTATAGAACTGAGGGCTCTGGGCCAGATAGGCGTTGCGGTCGAAGTAGTCCACCTTGAACACCTCAGAGCCGCTCTCGCTGGCAGCAGCGATGAGCTTCGGGGTGTGGATTTCGATGAAGCTGCGCTCGAGCAGGAACTGACGCATGGCGTTGACGAAGCAGCTCTGTGCCTTGAACATCAGCTGGTTCTCATCGGTGCGCAGGTCGATCCAGCGGTAGTCGATGCGCTGGTCGATGCTGGAACGCTCCACAGCCTTCTTCTTCTTGGTGGCGGCGATCTCCTTGCGGACGATGGGCAGCGCGTCGGCGATGCTCTCGATCTCGATGGCCTCGGGGATCATCTCGATGCCGCCCATCTTGACGTAGTCGTTCTCCATCACCTTGCCGGTGACGGTGATGACAGAGTCCGGGGTCAGTTTATCGATGGTGTCCACCAGCTCGGGGTGGTCCTCCTTCTCGACGGTGATCTGAAGTTTGCCGGTAATATCCTTCAGCACGATGAAGGCCATATATTTGCTGTTGCGCAGGTTCTCGATAAAGCCCTGCACCTTGACCGTGCTGCCAATTTCCTTTTGTACCTCATTGATATAGGTGCGTTCCATGGAAATCCTCCTTCTGTGTCTTGTGTACTGTTTTATTATACGCTTTTCGGGGGATAAATCAAGAGAAAGGACGAATCACTTTCCTTCTTCGTGCAGCGTCCCGGTGCCGCCCTCCACCACGCCGTCGTGGTCGGCCACAGCCCTGATGGTGCCGAAGAAGCACTTGACGTCCAGCCAGAAGCTCATATGCTCCACATACCAGCCGTCGAGCTTCGCTTTCTCGGTGATCTCCAGCTCGTCGCGGCCATGGATCTGCGCCCAGCCGGTCAGGCCGGGGCGGACGTCGTTTGCGCCGTACTTGTCCCGTTCGGCCAGCAGGTCGTACTGGTTCCAGAGGGCCGGGCGCGGACCGATGACTGCCATATCGCCCACAAGGATATTCCACAGCTGGGGCAGCTCGTCCAGACTGGTCTTGCGCAGGAAACGGCCCACCCGGGTGATATACTGCTCCGGGTCGTGGAGCAGATGGGTGGGCATGTCGTGGGGGGTGTCGATGCGCATGGTGCGGAATTTCAGGATGTTGAAATAGCTCTTATGGATGCCCATCCGCTTCTGCTTGAAGAACACGGGCCCCGGCGAGTCCAGCTTGATGGCAAGGCAGAGCAAAAGCAGCAGCGGCGACAGCACCAGCAGCCCGCAGGCCGACAGTACCACGTCCAGCAGCCGCTTGATTCCTTTTTGATACATGATGGTTCTCCCTTTTATTCCTAGAATATACTTATTATATACCATTTTCCCCTGCCCAAACAAGCCCCAGGCCGCATTCCCGGGCGAAAATGCTGGTTTTGTTGTATCGTTCTGACGGTTTTCTCTCTTGCCCCGCCGGGCCGGACGGCGTACCATAGACATAAAATCATCTGAGAGGAGCACTCTGTTTATGATACAGCGTTTTGTCATCGGGAAGCCTTTTCCCACTGAGAGCGTCGTGCTGGACCTGCCCGCCGAGACCGGCCCCGTGCCTTACCTGACACCGGACGGCGATGGCTGGCAGTATGTCATGCAGGAGAAGGACATCGTCTATGGCTTGGGCGAGATGCCCCGGGGCCTCAACAAGCGCGGCTGGCACTACGAGACGAACAACACCGACGAGAGTGAGCACGGCGAAAACCGGCTTTCCTACTACGCCGCCCACAATTTCCTGCTCATCTCCCCTGCCGACAGCAGCGGATGCATCGGCATCTTCGTCGATTTCCCGGGCAAAGTGAGCTACGACATCGGCTATACCCGCCACGACACCCTCCGCTTCGCCACGGCAGAGCCGGACTATGCGCTCTACCTCATCACAGCCCCTACAGCGGCAGAGGCCGCAAAGGAGTTCCGGCAGCTCATCGGCCCCAGCTATATCCCGCCCAAGTGGGCGTTCGGTCTGGCCCAGAGCCGCTTCGGCTACAAGACCGAGGCCGACATCCGGGAGGTGGCCGCGCAGTACAAGGCCAACGGTCTGCCGCTGGACATGATCTGCATGGATATTGATTACATGCAGTCCTACGCTGATTTTACCATCGACAAGGCCCGCTTCCCCGACCTCGGCAAGCTTGCCGCCGACCTGAAAGCCGAGGGCATCCGGCTCGTTCCCATCATCGACGCAGGCATCCGCTGCGACGACAATGACCCCGTCTGCCGCGAGGGCCTCGAGAAGGGCTATTTCTGCACCAAAGAAGACGGCACGCCCTTTGTGGCGGCGGTCTGGCCCGGCAAGGCCTACTTCACCGACTTTCTCCGTCCCGAGGCCCGGGCGTGGTTCGGCAGGCAGTACAAGGTGCTCACCGACCTCGGCATCGAGGGCTTCTGGAACGACATGAACGAGCCCGCCCTCTTCTACTCCCCTGAGCGGCTGAAAGCCTTCTTCGAGAATGCTGCCGCCCTGAGCCGGAAGGATAACCTCGACCAGAACGATTTCTTCGGGTTGGTGCGCTCGGTGATGGGCCTGATGAATGCCCCCGAGGACTACCGCAGTTTCTACCACGATACCGCTGCCGGGCGGGTGCGCCACGACCGCGTCCACAACCTCTACGGCGGCTGCATGACCCGGGCTGCCGGCGAAGCGTTCCAGACCCTGCGTCCCGGCCAGCGCACCCTGCTCTACTGCCGCAGCAGCATCATCGGCGCCCACCGCTGGGGCGGGATCTGGCTGGGCGACAACCACTCCTCGTGGAGCCAGCTGCTGGCCAACATCCAGATGATGCCTGCCGTCCAGATGTGCGGCTTCCTCTACAGCGGTGCCGATTTGTGCGGTTTCAGTGAGGACACCACCCCCGATCTGGCGCTCCGCTGGCTCGAGTTCGGATTGTTCACCCCTCTCATGCGCAACCACGCCGACGCCGAGAGCCGGGAGCAGGAATTTTACCGCTTTACTGATGTTCTGCCCGCCATCCGCAATATGCTGAATCTGCGGTATGCCCTCCTGCCCTACCTCTACAGTGAGTTCATGAAAGCTGCGCTCGAGGACGCACCTTACTTCCGGCCTTTGGCTTTTGACTACCCTGCCGACCCCGACGCCCGGGAGGTGGACGACCAGCTGCTTCTTGGCGAGGGCCTGATGGTCGCACCCGTCCACACCCAGAACGCCCATGGCCGGACGGTCTATCTGCCTGAGGCGATGAAGATGCTGCGTCTGCGCAGCGTCTCCGACTACGACGAGGAAGTTCTGCCCGCCGGGCGGCACTATCTGCCCTGCGAACTTGACGAGGTGCTGCTCTTCATCCGTCCGGGCCACACCGTACCGGTGGCACAGCCCGCTGCCAACACCGCCCAGCTGGACGATACGGCCCTCACCTTCTGGCGCTTCGCGCCCGACGGCCAGCCTGCGCCCTACCGGATGTATACCGACGACGGCGTGACCACCGTTCACAACAAGCCCGAACACTGGCGCATCGTCGGACAATAACGCAAAAACACCCGGAAGCATCTCCGGGTGTTTTTTTTTTGTATTACAGGTATGCGACCGTCTCGGACAGGGGCTTTCTCGAGCCGTGGTTTGCCAGCGGCCCTGCGCCCTCTGCGGCATAGCCGAGGTCGAGGATCATCAGGACCTCTTCATTTTCCGGCAGGCCCAGCTCCTTGGCCAGCTCATCCGGATTGAAGAAGTTGAGCCAGCAGCTGTCCACACCTGCGTTGGCGGCGGCCAGCATCAGGTGGGTCGCCACGATGGCGGCATCCTCCATGCCGGAGTCCCGCTTTCCGCCGGGATAAGTAAAGACGCTGTTTTTATCGAAGGCCACGACGAGGCAGGTAGGCGCGCCATAGCGGCAGGGCGTCACCTTGTCGAGCTTTGCCAGGCTTTCTTCCGACTGCAGCACATAGATGCGCTGCTCCTGAGAATTCTTGGCGGTCGGGGCCAGCCGACCCGCTTCCAGGATCTCCGTCAGTTTCTCGGCTTCTACCTTACGTGTGCTGAAATTCTTGCAGGAATAACGCTCTGCAACGACCTTAGTAAATTCCATAACCGTTGTCCTCCTGACTTTGGGTGATAGACTTTTCATGTACGAAAGTCTCAGCATTATTGTAGCACGCTTTTTCTCCAAGAGCCACTGTTATTTTTACGAAAGGATCTGCCGTTTTTTAAGAAACGGCGCGGCAGAGCCACCCGGCCATTCCCCGCAGGCCGCCTGAGTGAAAAGTCCTTGACAAATCCTTCTAAAAGAGTTACACTGTTCTCGTTCTGAAAAACAAATATGGGCCTATAGCTCAGCTGGGAGAGCGTTCGGTTCGCATCCGAGAGGTCAAGGGTTCGAATCCCTCTAGGTCCAC
>OOBR01000730.1_pt1 | contig 26983 bp, 25 predicted proteins | sample 1671281 | NCBI WGS metagenome assembly OOBR01 (sample SAMN06348140, study PRJEB24527) | human gut metagenome | biome: human gut; feature: ankylosing spondylitis patient; material: feces | host: Homo sapiens | place: China | collected 2015-10
TAATATTTTTTAATGCCACATATTTTCTACTTTTACTAACAATTCCAACTCTTATTTTATTAGTTGAAGAATATGAAATTTTTAACGTAACATATTGATTAGCTTTTAATTTATAACTGCCTACCCTTTTTTCTGTATTTGGATTAACACTCATAGAAATCTTATGTTCTCTCGAAAACAATTCTGGATCATTAGAAATTTCTCCTAATCATTTAAAATTTCAATTTCTCCTAATAATTGCGTTTTAAAATCACTACAATTATAAACATAACATCGATACTTTCCGTTTTTAGGAATTTTAAATATATAAGCAATTTCTTCGTTGTTCTCAACATATTTTATATGTTTTGAATAGTCAATAATTCCTGCACGCAATTTTCTATTTTTTGTAGATTCATTTGTTGTATCATAAGCATACATTTTGAAAAATACTTTCTGTCCTTTTCTTAAATATATCCATTTTGTTTCTAGGCGTTCCTTAGCCTCTATTTTATCTATATTATAAATAGCATCACTACTCTGTAAATATTTAATTCTTGAAATTTCAAATTCATTATTATCTCTATCGTGTAATTTTAAATTCATTATTTCTGGTGTACCATCTACCACAATTTCTTCTGTTGTATTTCTATCTAAAATTCTATACCCAAATTGCATTGATTCCATTGCAGTAACAACACTGATTCCCCCAAATAGTGTAAAACACATGCTCAAAATAAAACCTATGATCCATTTCTCCGTATTCATTCTCTTAATATTCTTTGCGATTAATATTCTTCGTTCCAAGTTACATTCCCCAATTCCTGCACAGATATATTCCTGGAACTGAAATTGATGAATCATAATATCATAGATTGTCTTAAAATATCCCTTCTTGCTTCCCGTCTCATTGATCACACTGAAATCGCAATAGACTTCACTCCATTCATTCACTGCTTTAAATATTTGACGTTTTAATGGATAAAACCAGTAGATCAGTAAAATCATTCTACATAATAGTTTCCAAAAGATATCCTTATGTTTTATATGTGTCAGCTCATGCAATAAAATAATCTTTAGCTGGTCTGTGGTATATTCTTCTGTCGGAAGTAAAACTTTTGGATTCCTTATTCCATATACCATCGGTGTCTGTACAAATGGGTTGTATTCAACACTTACAGAATTATGAATCTCAAATTTTTCCATTAATTCTAGCGCTTGCTTTGAAATCCATTCTCTACATGTTTTTCCTGACTGACATATATCTAAAAATACCCTCTCCTTACGTTTGCTTTTCCATATGCTGATTCCAAATCCTATTCCCCATATCCCTACCATACATATTGCAAAATTTCCTATCCTATCATTTACCAAAAAGGTAATTCCATCCCAAAGAACCGTCCTTAAGATTACAATTGGAAAAGGAATCAAAAAAAACAAGATGACAATCTTTAACAATCCATAATTCAGCCTGACAAATCCTTTCTCCTCCATCTTTTTACATAGAATCTTCCATATAAGAAACAATATACTTCCTATGAGAAGACAGATAAATAAATAGCACAATATATAAATGCTAATCTGCTGAATCATCCAGATCATCGATCAACCTCCGTAATTTATCATTCTCCTCTTGTTTTACTACATCAGAAAGAGCTACTGAAAATTCATCCCATGAATCATCAAACCATACTTTTTTCATCTGCTCAAACTGCACTTTATGATAATCTGATTCATCGACTTTCGAACAAATAAAACTTCTTCTTCCTTCTTTCTTTGTCTCTATGAAATCTTTCTTCTCCAATCTTCTCAAATAAGTCGAAACACTATTCCTATGATATTCTTTCCCTGTATTCCTTTTTATTTCTTCCACCAAATCCTGTATTATTACTCTGCCCTGCCTCTTTTCAATATTCCAAATAGCTTTCATTACAATCGCATTTAATCCCGTTAAATATTCAATTGCCATCCATTGATCCTCCTTCTCTGTGTTTATATTTATACAATATCATGATTATGTTTATTTTTCAATATTGAACTTATATTTTAGTGATAATATGAATCAATAAATTGTACACCAATAACCTTTAACATACACACCTGTGGTGGTTTGAATAGCCGTCCATGTATATGATAAATAATAATAAGGATCTCCCGACCATTAGAATTCTGTCAAAATGACATGCCGAATTCTAATGGTCGGGAGATCCTTATTATTTATCATATACATTTGAACGATTATCATTCAAATTACTTTTTATGTTTCCCAAAGAAACCTTTATGTTCTTTATGAGCTTCTTCCTTCTTTGGAACTTCACCCATAGCTTCCTGGAATTTCTGAAGAGCTGCTCTTTGCTCTCCGTTTAAGTGTTCTGGTACCTGAACGACAAGTGTTACATAGTGGTCTCCTCGTACATTCTTATTACGTACCATTGGCACACCTTTTCCTTTTAAGCGGATTCTGGTGTCTGTCTGTGTTCCTGGTTTGATCGTGTATTCGTATGGTCCATCGACTGTAGGAATCTGGATCTTACCACCAATTGCTGCCTGTGTAAAGGAAATTGGCTCTGTTGAATAGATCGTTGTATCCTGACGCTGGAATTTTGGATGTCTTTCTACAATGACTTCTACTAACAGATCTCCTCTTGGGCCTCCATTTGTACCTGGTTCTCCTTTTCCACGGATACGGATACTCTGTCCGTTGTCAATACCTGCTGGTACTGTCACTTCGATCGTCTTACGATTGCTTACATAACCTGTTCCATGACAATCTGGACACTTATCACGAATGATCTTACCTGTTCCATGACAATCTGGGCATGTCTGAACATTCTGCACCGTTCCAAACATAGACTGCTGTGTAAATACAACCTGACCACGTCCCTGACATTTTGGACATGTTTCTGGACTTGTCCCTGGTTTTGCACCGGTTCCGTGACATGTTGTACATTCATCTTTCAATGTAATTTCTATTTTCTTTGATGTACCAAAGACTGCTTCTTCAAATGTTACGTGGATTCTTGCACGAATATGTGATCCCTGTGTCGGACGATTAGCCTGTCTTGCTCCGCCACGGCTTCCTCCACCGAACATACCTCCGAAAATATCACCAAAGATATCTCCCATATCACCACCGAAATCAAAACCGCCAAATCCGCCGCCATTAAATCCGCCAGCACCCTGCTCAAAGGCAGCATGACCATACTGGTCATACTGCGCTTTCTTTTCAGAGTCGCTTAATATCTCATAAGCTTCTGTTACTTCTTTAAATTTGGCTTCTGCCTCTTTATCTCCAGGATTCGTATCTGGATGATATTTCTTGGCGAGTTTTCGGTAGGCTTTCTTTATTTCTGATGCTGAAGCATTACGATCAATGCCTAGCACTTCATAGTAATCTCTTTTTTCCGCCATTTTTAGTCTACCTTCTCTTTAAAATTATACTTCTTTGTAGTCACCATCTACAACATCATCGTTTGCTGCTCCCTGGTTTGCTCCTGCATCTGCTGCTCCCTGAGCTCCCTGCTGAGCCTGTGCTGCTGCTTCATACATCTTTGTAAATAAATTCTGAGCACTTGTCATCAGTTTGTCTTTCTTAGCTTTCAGATCTTCAACCTGAGCATCTGTCATATCCTGATCTTTTGTAGCTTCTACAAGATCTTTTAAATCTTTTAAGTCAGCTTCTACAGCTGCTTTTTCTGTAGGATCTACTTTATCTCCTGCTTCTTCTAAGGCTTTCTCTGTCTGGAATACGATAGAATCAGCTTCGTTTCTTGCATCGATCGCTTCTTTACGTTTCTTATCTGCAGCTTCGAATTCAGCAGCTTCTTTTACAGCTTTATCGATATCTTCATCAGACATGTTAGATCCAGCTGTGATCGTAATGTGCTGTTCTTTTCCTGTTCCAAGGTCTTTTGCAGATACATTTACGATACCATTTGCATCAATGTCGAATGTTACTTCAATCTGAGGTACTCCACGTCTTGCAGGTGCGATACCATCTAATCTGAATCTTCCTAAAGATTTGTTATCTTTTGCGAACTGTCTCTCACCCTGTACAACGTTGATATCTACAGCACTCTGATTATCTTCTGCTGTTGAGAAAATCTGGCTCTTCTTTGTAGGAATTGTTGTATTTCTTTCGATCAGACGTGTTGCAACTCCACCCATTGTTTCGATAGACAGTGATAATGGTGTAACATCCAGAAGAAGGATATCACCAGCACCAGCATCTCCTGCTAATTTACCACCCTGAACAGAAGCACCGATTGCTACACATTCATCTGGGTTGATTCCTTTGAATGGTTCTTTTCCTGTTAACTGCTGTACTTTGTCCTGTACGGCTGGAATACGTGTAGAACCACCAACTAATAATACTTTGCTTAATTCAGAAGCTGTCATTCCTGCATCGTTTAATGCAGAGTTTACAGGTCCTGCTGTTCTTTCTACTAAGTGAGCTGTTAATTCATCAAATTTCGCTCTTGTAAGGTTCATATCAAAATGTTTTGGTCCTTCAGCTGTTGCTGTGATGAATGGCAGGTTGATATTTGTTGTTGTTGCGGAAGATAATTCTTTCTTAGCTTTCTCTGCTGCTTCTTTTAATCTCTGCATTGCCATCTTATCTGTTGATAAGTCAACACCTTCCTGTTTCTTGAATTCATCTAACATATACTGTGTGATAACGTTATCAAAGTCATCTCCACCTAATTTGTTATCTCCTGCTGTTGATAATACTTCGATGACACCATCACCAATCTCGATGATAGATACGTCGAATGTACCACCACCTAAGTCATATACCATGATCTTCTGTTCTTCTTCGTTATCAAGTCCATAAGATAAAGCTGCTGCTGTTGGCTCGTTGATGATACGTTTTACATCAAGTCCTGCAATCTTACCAGCATCTTTTGTTGCCTGACGCTGAGCATCATTAAAGTAAGCTGGAACAGTGATAACTGCTTCTGTTACTTTCTCTCCTAAATAATTTTCTGCATCTGATTTTAATTTCTGTAAGATCATTGCTGAAATTTCCTGTGGAGAGTATGCTTTGTCATCAATCTGAACTTTGTAATCTGTTCCCATATGACGTTTGATAGAAGCGATTGTCTTCTCAGCGTTTGTGACTGCCTGACGTTTTGCAGGTTCACCGATAACACGTTCTCCTGTCTTTGTAAATGCTACTACAGATGGTGTTGTTCTCATACCTTCTGCATTTGTAATAACGGTTGGTTTTCCACCTTCCATAACTGCTACACAACTGTTTGTTGTTCCTAAGTCAATACCAATAATTTTACCCATGATCTATGTCCTCCTAAGATTTCTTCTTATTTCTATATATAGTATAAATATTAATTAGCTACTTTTACCATACTATGGCGCAGTACATTTTCTTTGTACATATAACCTTTCTGTAATTCTTCTGCAACGATGTTCTCACCGAATTCATCATCTTCGATATGCATCACTGCGTTGTGAAGATTTGCATCGAATTCTTTTCCTTGCGCATCCATTGGTGTTACTCCCACATCTTCCATTACAGCGACAAACTGTTTGTAGATCTGTTCGATTCCCTTAACGAATGCGGAATCTTTCTCTTCTTCGGATACAGCTTCTAAGCCTCTCTCGAAGTTATCAATAACTGGAAGAAGTTTTTCTAAAACTCCCATTGCTCCCATATCATAACGCTGTGTAGCTTCCTTTGCTGTACGCTTTCTTGCATTTTCAAATTCAGCCATCAGTCTCTGATATTTGTCTTTCCAGTCAGCTACGGACGCTTCTAATTCTGCAATCTTGTCATCAGCGGCTGCTTCCGTTGCCTTTTCTGTTTCTTTGGAAGCTTCCTCTTTTGTTTCTGTCTCTTTTATATCTTCAGCAGTCTCTTCTGCGTTCTTTACTTCTTCGTTGATGTTTTCGTTTTTCTTACTCATCACATCACTTCCTTTCTTAAGATTTGTCTTTAAAAATATCATCTAATTCCTCAGTGAGGTTCTTTAAAGTCTTAACAACTTTCTTGTAATCCATTCTCTTTGGTCCGATGATACCAACGGTACCTGTACCGCCTTCTGCAAGCTCATATGTTGCAGTAACAATACTACAGTCTTTCATATTCTTGACCGGAGATTCTTCTCCGATATAAACCTGAATTCCTGTATGATTATCGGAATCTGACTCCAGTGTCGAATCAACTAGTTTTGTCAATGCCTTCTTCTCAACTAATGTATCAAGAAGTTCTGTTGCCGTATCCGGATTCCCAAGCTCTGGATATTTTAAGATATTGGTTGCTCCTCCTGTGTAAATCTCCATATGATCTGCATCATGGATTGCTTTGGCAATCTCTTCAAGAATCCGTTCTAGCACATCCTGTCTGATCCCTGCCTGCTCTCGCATTGTTTGAATGAGTGCAAGGTTGATATCTTGTAATGATAATCCTTGTAAAAATGTATTCAACAATACATTTAATTTCAGAACATCTTCATTCGAAAGCGGTTCTTCTACCTGAATCATCTTGTTCTTTACGATGTTGCCTTGTGTGACGATCACTGCAAGCAGATGTTTGTGATCTACCTGAGACAGCTGCACAAATTTCAGTGTTACATTCTGATAATGTGGGGAAGAAACCATCGTTGCATAATTCGTGCTGTTTGCCAATGCATTAGCAACCTGTTTTAATAAGACTTCCATCTTATCAACTCTCTGAATCAATGCCTGTTTCTCTTCGTGTTCGCTGTCACGTTCCGTCATCAGCTGATCTACATAAAAACGATAACCTGTATCGGAAGGAATTCTTCCTGCGGATGTATGAGGCTGTAAGATATATCCCATATCTTCCAGATCTGCCATCTCATTACGGATCGTTGCTGAGCTTAAATTCAACTCAGGGTGTTTAGCAATGGTTCTTGATCCTACCGGCTCACCAGTTTCAAGGTAATTGGCGATAATCGCTTTCAATATTAACTTCTTACGATCATTTAACTCCATATCTTCGCCTCCTGTTATTAGCACTCATTTATATCGAGTGCTAACATCTATATTTAAAGTAGCACTTTCACATTTTAATGTCAACCTTTTCTTTCAATTTTTTTGAAAATTTGTTCAATTTTTTTCTTCTCTGAATAGAATGTACAAAAGGAGGTACTTTTCATGCATAAAAATACGGACTTTCATATAGAACAAACTCGACTTAATGATACATATCGAAAATTAAATTCTGGTAATGATTTTTCTTCCTATATAAATGAGCAAGAAAACCAATCACCAACATACTGGTCTTTTTTAAAATTAAGAATTGGCTTTTCTATTTTGTTTTTATTCTTTTTAATCGCATGCTTTAAGACTGCTCCTGCCAAAGAATTCAAAAAAGTTCAATCTGCTTTTTCCCACATCAACCAGACCGATTCCTACAGTGAGCATATTCTAAATCAATTTGATTTAAATTTCTCATCATGCATAGATAATCTTCACAAAAAGAAACGCTAGTTTTGGCAAAATACCAATCTAGCGCTTCTTTGTTTAAATACTTCTTTTCATTTTTCTTACTATAACTGCAGATAAGACCATCTTCCGTAAACATTCTTCTTATTAATTGTCTGATATGGACGAACTTTAATATAGAGGGTTTTCTTCTTATTCTTTACATATGTTGTAGCATTTGACACATTTTTCTTGACCATTACTGTTTTCAATACTTTTTTAAATTTCTTGTCAGTACTGAATTTTAACTGATAACCATTGGCTCCTGATACTGGCTGCCACGTTGTACGAACTTTATTATTTCCATTCTTTCTGGCTATAATATAGTCATAAGATAATTCTGTTTGCGCTTCCTTGATCCCTTTCTTATATACAAGTTTGATTCCTGTGGAATTCATAAATGCATCCGTTGCAACATACTTTGTACTTCCCTCAAATGTAACCGTCCCAATCTGATTGATTCCAGCAAAAGCACCTGTTTCTATCTTTTGAATTCCTGATGGGATTGTAAAGTTTCTGATATTTACTGAAGCAAATGCATGATCTTTGATCACTTTTAATGATTTTCCAAATGTTACGGATTTTAATACCGTACATTCATCAAATGCTGACTTGCCGATCATGGTTACCTGATCTGGAATTACCACGGCTTCCAATTCACTACATCCATAAAATGTATTTTCTTCGATCGTAGTGATCTTAGATGGAAGTTTGACATTCTTTAATGTTTCATTTCTATAAAATGCTTCTGGTGCGATCCATGTAATCTCTTCTGGAATTTCAACATTTGCATCTTTTCCGTCATATTTTAATAAACCGTGATCTTTTGTAATATACATATGATCTTTGTATGTAATCTGATCTGGAAGTAATTTCATTAATGATTCAATCGTGATATTCTTCCCAAGAGAACTTCCTAATGCGTAAAGGCTGTTCGCATCAAAATCTTTTGGAGCAATTTCAATGGTATCAACGCGCATATCACACGCATCCGCTCGATCCGTTTTATATTTTATTTTATTAATACTCTTTACAGATGATGGAATTACAATCTTCTTTAATTTAGAACAATTGTTGAACTCATCTCCTTCAGAATCTGTGGAATTATATAATACAGATTGCATATTAAACTCTGTACATCCTTCTTTGATCTTAAGCTCTGTTCTCTTTTGAGGTACTCTTACAATTCCTTTTCCATCTTTTGTATAGATCACACCCTCAATACTCTGATATGATGGGTCATTCTTTGCAACTACCAGATTATTTGCTGACAGATATGATACATTTGCCAATTTTAATTTTGTATTAAATGTTATGGTATCAACTGCTGACTGATCACTTGCAACATACCATAACTTATCATCAGTATCCTCTTCAAGCTTTAATTTAAAATCTCCTGGCATAACGATCGTCTTTAAACTTTTGCAACTTCCAAATGCCCCCTGCCCGATCGTCTTTGTCTTTGATGGAACCGTTATTTTAGAAATCTTTGTTCCATAGAAGCTTCGAATTCCTATCGTTTTTACTGTTGATGGAATTGTCACAGAATTCAAATTCTTACATAATGCAAACGCTTCATATGAAACAGATGTCACGCCTTTTTTAATGATAACTTTCTTGATCTTCTTGTTCCTTCGAAATTTCATCTTCGCAGGCATTGCACCTTTTCCTTTGATCGTCAATGTTCCCTTCTTAAGCGTGTATGTTACTTTAGTTTTCGCTTCCACTTTCTGCTGACCTGCTCCGCTTATAAAAATTCCCATTGTCAGAGATGCGATCATGCCTGCATACAACATCATCTTTCTTGTTCTCATCCACTGCCTCCTTTTGTTTTAATTATTAAATTACAACTTTATTATATCTTATGTATTTATTTTTGTACATATTAACAGCAGTGTTTTTACTGTGAAAACGAAAACTGCCATACGAATTTTTCTTCCATTCATATGACAGTTTCTATTATCATTTCTTCCTTATCTAGGTACTGTTTCTACGATAATCCCATTTTGTTCCATCGCATCTTTAGCTTCTAATGGCACTTGATCGTCCGTAAATACCATATTAATATCTTTGAGTCTACACTGCATGACAACTCCATGTTCTGAAAACTTGCTGGAATCTGTTAAAATGATAGAATTCCTTGCAGAATCCGCCATACTCTTGGCAGCTTCGGCCCTTAACATATCTCCGCTTGTGAATCCGATGCCAGGGATATACCCATCCGTTCCCATAAATAGCTTATCTACATAAAAAGCTTCCGCACAGGTCTTCACCAATGGTCCTACCATAACCTCTGCTTCCTTCTGATATTCTCCTCCAAGAACGATAACCTTTGTAACACCACCCTCTGTTTCTCTGATAAAACGGGCAATATAGGATGAATTCGTGATAACTGTAATATCTTTCTTAGTCTCTGAAAGGTATTTTACAAGCAACGCACAACTTGACCCAGATTCCACCATGATCGTTTCTCCATCAGATATGATCTCACTTGCCTTTTCTGCAATCCTCTGTTTCGTCTCATAACAAAAAGCCATACGATTGCCGATGTCTGACATATTCTTCATTGTCGCATATCCATGTTCTCTTGTCAGAAAATTCAGTTCTTCCAAAGCATCAAGATCTTTTCTGATCGTGACCTGTGATACCTCCAGCATCTGTGACAAAGTTGCCACTTCTACTTTCTTTTTTTGATTTACGATTTCAAGAATCTTTGTTTGTCTGTCTGTCATGAAACTTTCCCTTTCTTCATAATATTAGGAAAGAGCCGTCTTGCGGCTCTTTATCCCTCTGCACTATTCATATAATAGCATATTTTTAATTAAAGGTCACAGATTCCTTTACCTTCTCCATAAACTGCATACCAGTCATTGTTGAAGTCTGTCACTGCTTTGTCAATATTAGGATTTGCAAATACCTGTTTTAATACTGCATATGGTGCTGTGATTGCTTCTGCTCCATAGTTAAATGCGTTCTTCACCTGTTCAACGCCTTTAAATGATGCTGCAACGATCTTACAATCATATCCATCATCTTCGATACGGTCCTGAAGATTGCTGATCAGTTCCATAGGGTCTGCCCCGAGATTTCCGATACGATTTACATATGGTGCGATATAGTCAGCTCCTGCTGCTAATGCAAAATATGCCTGCATCAGATCATAAACTGCTGTTGCTGTTACGTTAACACCTTCAGATTTTAAGATCTTGATTGCTTTTAATCCTTCGTATGATACAGGAACTTTGATATATACCTGATCATCGATCTCTTCTAAGATTCTGTGAGCTTCTTTAACGATTGTCTCAGCATCTAATGAGATAACCTGTACGTGAAGGCTTCTTTCTTTTCCGATAATCTCACGAACCTTTCTCATGTGTCCGAAGAAATCTTCTGGTGATGTTTTCTTAACGATGGATGGGTTGCTTGTTACTCCAACGATTGGCATGTGGTCTACACCGTCTTTGATCTCTTCAAGATCTACTGTATCTAAGATAAATTCCATGATTAAAACTCCTCCTAAGTCTTATTACGTGTTTCGTTTTTTGATACTTCTATCTTACCATAATTTTCGAATATGTCAACAATTATTTTCGTTTAATGTTTTTTAACTTTCATTTGTAAGTATATTATTTACTTTTCGTAAGTTGTGTGATAAGATATACAAAAGAATCAGAAAGGAGAAATATTATCCATGCAAACAAATGGTATTGTTTTTAATATACAGAAATTCAGCATTCACGATGGACCAGGAATCCGTACAACAGTTTTCCTAAAAGGCTGTCCACTGCGTTGTAAATGGTGTGCAAATCCGGAATCACAGTTGAGCCAAGTCCAAATTTTATATGATAAAGAAAAATGTGCTCATTGCGGTACTTGCACTCATGTCTGTCCAAACCAGGCAATTTCTATGGGAGATGACAGTTATGTAGGTATTGATCCATCAAAATGCGCTGGATGTCTTCAATGTGTAAAAAACTGTCCTGCAAAGGCCTTAAGTTATGAAGGAGAAACAAAAGATGTAGATGAAGTTATCAAAGTCTGTCTTCAAGATATTGATTTCTATGAAGAGTCTGGCGGTGGTGTAACAATTTCTGGTGGTGAAGGAATGGTTCAGCCGGATTTTGTAAAGGCTTTACTTGCAAAATTAAAAGAACATAAGATTCATACTGCGATTGAGACGACTGGATATATCAAGAAAGAAATTTTTAGAGAATTGGCTCCGATGTTTGACTTGCTTTTGTTTGATGTGAAGCACTATGACAGTGATAAGCATTATGAAGGAACCCATGTCCATAACGAACTGATCATTGAGAATTTAGCATGGGCGATCTCACAAGGAATTGAAGTTCTTCCTCGAATCCCTGTAATTCCTGATTTCAATGATTCTTTGGATGATGCAAAAGGAATCGCTGCTTTATTAAATCAGGTTGGAGCAAAGAAAGTACAGCTACTTCCATTCCATCAATTTGGTGAAAACAAGTATCATTTACTCGGAAAGACTTATTCTTATGAGAATGTGAAAGCATTGCATCCTGAGGATCTTACCGATTATCAGCGGATCTTTTTAGATGTAGGTATCGATTGCTTTTTCTAACCTTTTGAAAATTCCATATACGCAAAAAGCCTTGGCAGAACAGTTTCTTGCCAAGGCTTTTTTAATTGTTTCTTTCATGAATATTATTTCTTCTAGTCTATCACGAAAAACAGCAGTTAACCCTACTCAAGCCAACTGCCATTCCTCTATTTTTGTAAATTATAATGTCTGCTCTGTTCTTCCAATGATATCATCCTGTGTCTTCTTAGATAATACATTAAAGAATGCACTATATCCTGCCACACGCACGATCAGGTCTTTATGTTTCTCTGGATGTTTCTGGGCATCGATCAGTGTTTCTCTGGATACGATATTATACTGTACATGATATCCATGTAAACGGTTGAAGAATGTACGGATCAGCATCTCTAATTTCTGTTTGTTTTCTTCTGTTGATAACATCTGTGGTGTCATCTTCTGGTTTAATAAAACTCCACCTGTGATCTTCTCTGTTGGAAGTTTCGCAACCGTCTTAAATACCGCTGTTGGACCATTCTTATCTGCATTATGTGCCGGACTGCTTCCTTCGGCTAATGGTTCAAATGCATTTCTTCCATCTGGAGTCGCAATGGTTCCCATTCCCTGTCCAACGTTCGCACTGATAGAGGATGTTCCACCATAACGAATACCGCCGATTGGTCCTCTGTGGTAACGTGTGTTTGGATATTTCTTGATCTCATCTAAATAAGAATCGTATGCTTCTACAACTAACTGATCTACATAGTCATCGTCATTTCCGTATTTCGGTACATCATTAATGAGCATTTCCTGAATCTTCTTATTCTCTTCTGACTGGAAGTCATCTAAAATTGCATTCCAAAGCTGTTCTTTTGTGATCTTTTTCTCTTCATATACAAGTTTCTTGATCGCTGCAAGAGAGTCTGCCATATTAGCGATACCAACCTGAAGTCCAGAGATAAAGTCATAGACTGCTCCACCTTCTTTGATCGTTTTTCCTCTTCCGATGCAGTCATCTGTTAATGCTGAACATAAAATGTCTGGTACATCTCGCTCAGATGCTTTGTCAATTGCATTTTCCACGATCACACTGTAACGTGTCATTTCTCTGACCGTCTTATCCCATGCTGCTAAGAGATCTTCATATGTTTCCATCTCTGTAAATTTACCATATCCCTTGGTAAATCTCTTACCGCTTGTTAAGTCAACTCCATCATTCATTGCACAAAGCAGAACTCTTGGGAAGTTAATATAAGACATACCGGTACAACGATATCCCCATTTACCTGGAACAGCTGTCTCTACACATCCGATCGCACTATAATTGTATGCATCTTCTTCTTTGACACCCCAGTTGATAAAAGATGGGATGATGATCTCGTCATTATTTAATGCCGGCATACCAAACCCGAGTTTCATAACTTCGATACATTCATCAAAGAAATGTTTGTCGATATTAGCATGATAGCGAACCGTTAAATTTGGCTGTGTCAGTCTTGTCTGTGCAACGGATTGTAATACTACAAAACTTAATTCATTGACAGCATCTTTCTTATCAGTTGTCTGTCCACCGATCGTTACGTTTTGGTACATTGGTGATCCTGCGGAACTTAATGTATGTGACTGGGAACGTACTTTATTGATCGTTAATGTCTTGATCCAAAGACATGTTAATAATTCTAATGCATCTTCTTTTGTGATTTTTCCTTCATTGATATCTTTCATATAATATGGATACATATACTGGTCAAAACGTCCATAACTTAAAGAATGTCCGTTAGATTCGATCTGAAGGATCAACTGGATAAACCAAACAGACTGTACAGCTTCTCTAAAGGAATTTGCTGGTTCATATGGAACCTTGGCACAGATCTTGCTCATCTGTAATAATTCTTCTTTGCGTTTTGCATCAGTTTCTTTGTCTGCTAATTCTTTTGCAAGTTTACTATAACGCTGTGCAAAATCACGAACGGCTTCAATGACTGTTAAGACTGCTTTATAAAATACGTTCTTATCAATACTTTCTGGATCTGTGAAATCTAATGCTGCTCTTAATTCTTTTACTCTTTTTTCATATCCTTTCAATCCATCAGATAAGATTCTCTGGTAATTCACTGCCAGATGGGCATCTCCGGCATTTAATTTTCCTTCCATTCCAAAGACACCTGTCTCCATAAAGACATCGACTTCTTCTGGAAGTAAGGCTTCTCCTCTGGCACGAAGGTTATTATTCTCCCAGAATGGCGCGATGTCTCTTAACTGCTGTTTTGTCTCTTCTGTGATGTAGAATACATCTCCGTCTCGTTTCTCAAAAAGATCTAATTCATTCATTACGAATTCCATCGTATATTCTGGAAAAATTGGTGCATTCTTATTCTTTGTTGCCTGATTTCCTGCAATCAGGGATTTGTCATCAATGTAAATGCTCATTCCTTCTAAGATCTTCTGTAGCATTAAAGCTCTTACCATAACTCTTGGCTGATTCTGGTTTTCTTTATAAGCTTCTGTTGCCAGTACGGCTCTCTGTGCGTCAATATATGGTTTTGCATCGAGCACTTCCTCACGAAATGCCTGCATGCGTTCTGTTAATTTACCGAAATGTTCTGTGTTGTTCATGGTATCTCCTTTCAGAATGTTTCGTTCGTAACTTATTTTTGTTTTGTTTGTAATTATAAGTTAGCATTTTTTTGTTTGTATGTCAATAGATTTGGTTCATAATTATATTGATTTTCATTTGAAACTTCTTTTTTGTGTAAAAGAAAAGATGCATTACTTGTTGCATGTGATCACTCCCTTCTGTCCGATAATTAACTTTATTATAACATCTGATTTCTTTTTATCTACCACAATGCTTTTTTACATAACTCTATGCTTCTTATAATAAATATAAGAAGCAATCGCAGGAATCAATGTAACGATCAAAATAATCCCTACTGCTGCTCCAATTGGATCAACAAACTTCTGAAATCCAAGCAGAATCGTCAAAACTCCACCGATGATCCACCATTTTCCCGCCATTCGATGCGTATAATCCCAGTTTTCTTCATTATCCAATGTCCATGGAAGTTTGATTCCGATCATATAGTTCTGTCTGCACTTTGGAAGATAGTTTCCAATAACGATCAGAACTATTCCTAGTAAAACAATCGTCCACAGATTTAAATTGATCACGTCTTTATATCCTAATGCATTTCCATAGATCATTACCCCACACCAAAGTGATACAACCGGACAGATACATAGGATCAGATGATAAATCTTAGACCCAACATTCCTTTTCTTAGGATCAAATTCTGTGATAACACTACATAAAATATGCACTGCCAGCAAAAACAGATAAATTCCTGCTACTGCAAATAATTTGCTGCTGTATCGATCGGCCTCGCCGTTTCTTCCAAAATGTGTTGCCACCTGTGCTGGCAACTGATCCCATAATAAGAATCCAGCAAACATTGGTAATAAAATTACAATACAACTTGCAATAAAAAACTTCTTATTCTTCTTTAACATCATGATTTCCTCCCTTCAATTCTGACAACCATAACATAACTTCCTCAACAACTGATGTATTTAACGTGTAGTAAATATAATTTTTCTCTTTGTTCTCGAAGATCAGCTCTGCTTTTTTAAGAATCTTCAAATGATAAGAAATGGTTGCACCTGTCATATCAAAGTGAGAACCAATCTCTCCAGCGGACATACTACCATCCCGCAACATCATAAGAATCTCTCTTCGTATTGGATCTGATAAAGCTTTAAATGTTTCTGCAAATCCCATAACTCTCATCCTTTCTGTAGCTATTTAGAAATATTTCTAATTACTTTATAGCATGATGTATCTTGAAAGTCAATTAGTATTTAGATTTTTTTCTAAATAGTTTTCATTGCAGAAATTTAACATAGATATCATTTAAATTTTGTATTTCCCTGTTACTATCATCTTATACACACGAAAGGAGTACTTAACATGATACGATTATTTGCATCCGATATGGATGGAACTTTATTAAATGACAAAGGATATATATCTGACCGAACGATCAATGCGGTGAAAAAATTGCAGAAACATGGAATTCATTTTATTGTAAATACTGGAAGAGATTATCGCGCTGCAAAAAGAGAACTTGATGCGGCATCTCTTTCCTGTGATATGATCTGCCACAGTGGGGCTTGCACTTATGATGTGCACGGCAATGGATTTCATATCGCTTCGCTTCCAAAAAGTATTGCAAAACAGATCTTAACTGTTTTTGAACGGCATGGTGCTTTTGCTGACATTGCAACGGAATATGGAAAAACCTCGATCACTGATAAAAATACGTTATTATCTTATTATAAAAATGAAGTGTTTCCTGCCGTTGAACAAGAAGGTAAAGTATATTTCCGTACTTGGCACGACTTTGCAATGATGGTTTCTAAAGTTCGCTTTTTTGAAGGAAAAGAAAGTCTGCTTGGCTGTGAAACACCAATTTATAAAATCTCTACTACATTTTTTGATCAAGATAAGATCAATGCTTTAAAAGATGATATTCATGGGATTGATCAGTTACATGCGGTATCAACTTCCAAAAATGATCTGGAGATCACGCATGTAAATGCACAGAAAGGAACAGCTCTACTTCGTTATGCCCAAACAAAAAAGATCACTCCTTCACAAATCCTTGCGGTTGGTGATAGTGGGAATGATCTTTCTATGTTATCTCTTGATCTTGGAGTCACTGCTGCTATGGCAAATGCTTCTGCTACTGTGAAAGATGTATGTTCTGTCATTGCTCCTTCTAATGATCAGGATGGCGTTGCATTCTTGATTGAAGATATTTTAGAGCAAAATGAACTGGCTGCACGAGTTCGTCGTTCTTTTTGTTTGGCATTGGACTATTCCAAAATTTAGCTTAGATTACATACAATATTTTTGAAATTGATACCTCAGTTTTAACTTTTCTTTTGTTTTCCATCCAAATTTTGTTTCAATTCCAAAGATTCCTAACAATCCAAAAATCTGCATCTGTAAGATTCTGATCTTCTAATCCATATCTGCCTGTTCATATTGTTTCTTAAGAGTCTGTTCTAAGAGCCATAAACGGATTTCTAAGATCACGAACAAAATAAAGCCTGCAATTACGAGCACTGTTACCGCACCTAACAAAATCATTGCTGTATTCTTCTTAATCTGTTCTGGTGTGTTTACCATCTTCTGAAGTGTTGCCACATTATAGTAATATCCCGGAGTTACGTCCACTGCCTTCCATCCAACTCCGTCAAAATAAACTTCCACCCATGCATGAGCATTCTCCCCTGTAATAGATACCTCTCCATTTTTGCTGTCTTGGATTTTGGATGCTCCAAGATAGTATCCTTCCACGTATCTTGCTGGAATTCCATGTGCACGGAAAGCTTCCACTGCTGCTGATGCATATAACATCTGATTTCCTGTACGGGAAGTTGTCAAAAACCATTGCAATGGATCTTGTCCCTCTGGCATTTTCCTCCAGACTCCATCTTTATATACGGAACCTACGTATGCTTTTAAATATAATGATTTTTTCTGTTCTGATATTACACGCATCATTTCATCTGAATTCTTCTGGAATCTGATCTTTTCTATATCTTAATTCATGAATGCCATGCACCATATCCTTTCTTGCCTGCTCTACAGCTTCTAATTTACCATCCGTAAGCCAAAAAACACCTGCCATACAAACGATCAGAAAGATTACAAAACCATATAAGCCTTTTCGTCTGATCGGCATTCCATACATAAACAGGCACGCTCCAAACAATCCAGACATCATAAATTTCGACAATTTTCTACATATTTTTTGTAACATAAAGGGCTTTCATTATCTCTGGCTTATAATTCTGCAGTGATTCCTGCAAGATTCTGCATTGGATGTTTTAGGAAATAATTATAAACTGCAATGACTCTTCCTGTAAAAATAACTGCCAGTACAGTTCCAATTCCAAGTCCTATGATATGTCTTGTAAATACAAGTCCAATGATTCCTGACGTACAAAAACAAGTACCATCAAAAACATTTTTGCCAATCCCCATGCCTTTGCCAAGTTTATCTCCGATCGTCGCTGCAAGTGCATCTGCAGGGTTTGGTACAAGTTTCATATTAACCATCGTTGCTGCACCGATTCCCGTAACAACGATTGCAAAAAATAATACCAGAAGTTTCTGTCCCAATGTATCTGGTACAATATTTAAATACTGGTCAAAAATATTGATAAATACACTTGTCACAAGACTCATTGGAATCTGTAATAATTCATATAATTTAAATTCTTTTCCTTTTAAGATTGACTCTATCAGCACACAAAAGCAGTAAAACACAAAGGTTATTGCTCCTAGGTTTAAATGCCAGATATGACAGATATTATATGGAATAGATATAATCGGTGATACTCCTAACAATGTTTTTGTATTTAATACAATTCCAAGTGCAAGCACGATCAAACCGATAAAATATATGATTCCTCTTGTGCATTTTGTTTTCAAAGTTCTCTTCCTCTTTTCTTTTTTATTTTCCTTTTGAATATTGAAAAGAACCCCGGAGTATCAACTCTCCGGGATTCCTACTTGTTTATTTTTTAATTATTTTTCTTTGATCTGGCAGAATTTCTTCTTACCTTTCTTTAATAAGATACGATCCTTATCGTCAAAGTCCGCCTTACCAAATGTTGCATCAATTGCATCTACTTTCTTACCATTTACAGAAACTCCACCCTGCTGTACCATTCTTCTTGCATCTGAACGAGTTGTGCAAAGTTTAGAATCTACTAACATTGTAAGAATATCGATTCCTTCTGCTAATTTATCTGCTTCATATTCAAATGTAGGGGCATCTTCGTTTGCTCCACCGCTAACAAACATTGCTTTTGCAGCTGTCTGAGCTTTCTTCGCTTCTTCTTCTCCATGAACGATCTTTGTAACTTCATAAGCAAGAACTTCTTTTGCTTTGTTGATCTCTGCTCCTTCTAAGGCTCCCAGTCTTCGGACTTCATCCATTGGAAGGAATGTAAGAAGTGATAAACATTCTTCTACTTTCACATCTTCGATATTTCTCCAGTACTGGTAGAAATCGTATGGAGATGTCTTCTCTGGATCAAGCCATACAGCACCTGCCATTGTTTTACCCATCTTCACTCCGTCGCTTCTTGTAAGAAGTGTTAATGTTAATCCGTAAGCATCTTTCTTTTCTTTTCTGCGGATCAAGTCAGCTCCTGCAAGGATATTAGACCACTGGTCGTTTCCACCCATCTCTAATTTACATCCATATCTTCTATTTAACTCAAGGAAATCATATCCCTGCATTAACATATAGTTAAACTCGAAGAATGTAAGTCCACGTTCCATTCTCTGTTTGTAACATTCTGCTGTTAACATCTTGTTGACTGAGAAATGAACTCCAACTTCACGTAAGAATTCAACGTAATTTAAATTTAATAACCAATCTGCGTTATTTGCTAAGATTGCTTTGTCATCATCAAATGTGATAAATCTTGATAACTGTTCTTTGAAACGTTTCGCATTATGATCGATCGTTTCCTTTGTTAACATATTTCTCATATCAGATTTTCCAGATGGATCTCCAATCATAGTTGTCCCGCCACCTAAAAGAGCAATTGGACGATGTCCTGCTTTCTGCATATGCATCATTGCCATGATCGTTAAAAAATGTCCTGCTGTTAAACTGTCTGCTGTTGCATCAAATCCGATATAGAATGTTACTTTTTCTTTTCCTAACAGTTCTCTTAATTCCTCGTGTGTTGTCTGTGCGATAAATCCTCTTTCTTGCAGCACATCATATACGTTTTGACTCATTTTATATATCTCCTTTTAAATTCTCTTCTTAATTTGTGTTTATATAATATAGTCCACGGCCTATGCCGTTCCTTTGAACTTATGGGAATTCCTCTATAATCTTATGCAGCCGCTCCCAAGTTCTCTTAACAGATGATCCGGACATTCGTTCTCTTCCTGTATGCATGTCCACCATATCTGATTCTGATGATATAATGTCTGCATGCTGATCTAATACCCCAAAATTGTCACCTCAAAAATATCTTGATTTCTAGTTTTTAAAGCTATGGATCGGTGCTGGAATTCTTCCTCCACGATTCACAAATGCATCGCATGAAAATTCATTCACTGGCATAATTGGTGCATATCCAAGTAATCCACCAAATTCTACCTGATCTCCAACATCTTTTCCGATTGCTGGAATCACACGGACAGCAGTTGTCTTCTGATTGATCATACCAAGTGCCATCTCATCTGCGATCAGTCCTGCGATCGTTGTTGCTTTTGTTTTTCCTGGAATTGCGATCATATCAAGTCCTACAGAACATACACATGTCATTGCTTCTAATTTCTCAATTGTCAGAGCTCCAGCATTCACTGCATCGATCATTCTCTGATCTTCGCTGACTGGAATAAATGCTCCACTTAATCCACCAACGTAAGAGGAAGCCATAACTCCACCCTTCTTCACTTGGTCATTTAACATCGCTAAGGCTGCTGTTGTTCCTGGTGCTCCTGCATACTCTAATCCAATCTCTTCTAAGATCTCTCCAACACTGTCTCCTGCTGCTGGTGTTGGTGCAAGAGAAAGATCAATGATCCCAAATGGAATTCCAAGTCTCTTAGATGCTTCTTTCGCTACTAACTGTCCGACACGAGTTACTTTAAACGCTGTTTTCTTAATCGTCTCGCAAAGAACTTCAAAGTTTTCTCCTCTAACATTTTCAATCGCACGTTTTACAACACCTGGTCCACTAACACCTACATTGATGATCGCATCTGCTTCTGTAACTCCATGGAAAGCTCCTGCCATAAATGGGTTATCATCTGGTGCATTACAAAATACTACGAACTTCGCACATCCAAGACACTGGTTGTCTTTTGTAAGTTCTGCTGTTTCTTTGACGATCTCACCGATCAATTTCACTGCATCCATGTTGATTCCTGTCTTTGTAGAACCTACATTAACAGAGGAACATACAAAGTCTGTCTCTGCTAATGCTTTTGGAATAGAACGGATCAATAATTCATCTGCTTTTGTCATTCCTTTGCTTACTAATGCAGAATATCCACCTAAGAAGTTGACTCCAACTTTCTTTGCTGCTGCATCTAATACTTTCGCAAGTTCTACGAAATCATCTGGTGTCTTACATACATTCCCACCCACTAAAGAAATTGGTGTGATAGAAATTCGCTTGTTAACGATTGGAATACCAAATTCATTCTCGATATCTTTTCCTGTCTTCACAAGATCTTTTGCAACTGTTGTGATCTTATTATAAATATTCTCCTTGACCTCTTCTAGTGTTGCACCAACACAATCTAATAAACTGATACCGATCGTGATCGTACGAACATCTAAATTCATCTCATGGATCATTTTATTCGTTTCAAATACTTCATTCAGATTAATCATGATGCCACCCCACTAAATTCTGTGCATAATATCAAAGATTCTTTCGTTCTGCGCCTGAATTACAACACCGATTTCTTCACCGATCTGTTTTAACTCACTGGATAATAATGCGATATCTTTGGATGAACCAGCTGGATCTACGACCATCATCATGTTAAAGAAGCCGCCTGTGATCGTTTGGGAGATGTCTAAGATGTTAACATTGTTGCTAGCTAAATAGTTACACACCTTTGCGATGATTCCTACACCGTCTTTTCCAACAACTGTGATTACTGTTTTTTCCATTTTTGTTATTCCTCCTAAATGTTTATGATACACTGGTTACGGTAGATACCGTGTCTCTTCTGGCTACTTCGATCGGTAATGTAAAATTATGTAAAGAAATCTTTACCGTCTCGTATGCCAGTTTTTCGTAATTATTCTCTTTACTCAGATGTCCAAGATAAACTTTCTTTGTCTTCTGTGTTGCAACTTCCTCAATCAGTTCAGCACATCTTTCATTCGATAAATGTCCCTCTCTTCCAAGGATCCGTCTCTTCAAATAATACGGATAGCGTCCAACCTGAAGCATATTCACATCATGATTAGCTTCTACAAATAAAATATCCGAATCATATATCTTCTCTACCAGATATTCATCGTAGTCTCCAAGATCTGTTGCAATGCTTGCCTTGGCCCCTTCTTCTGAGTAAAACGAGTAACAAACAGGATCTGCAGCATCATGCCATATATGAGATGCATTGACTTTCATATCTCCGATCTCAAATGGTTTGTCTGCTTCAATCGAATGAAAAAGGCTTTTATCAACTTTCCCAAGGTTCTTATAATCAAAAATCGCATCGATCGTCTTTCCTGTTGCAAAGATTGGAAGTCCATATCGTCTTGCGATAACACCAAGTCCCTTGATATGATCCGTATGCTCATGTGTGATCAAAATTCCATCAAATTCTGGAACGGTAAGATCAAGTTCTGAAAGTGAATTTTCAATACGCTTTGCACTGACTCCACAATCAACTAATACATTCGTCTTCTTCGTTCCAACATATATGCAATTTCCTTCACTGCTGCTTGCTAAACTTGATAGTTTCACAGATTATACCTCTTTCTTCTCTTCTGGGCTGACCCTATTGGCAAACATTATATCATAAGGTTATTTAAGATTCAAGAATTGCACTGTATTCTTAAATGTACAAAATATCAACCAAGAATCTTTATGATCTGTGCTTTTGTATCTTCTAGATCACCTGAATTATCAATGATATTGCTTGCCATAGATTTAAACTCTTCTTCTTTTTGCTGTTTTTCGATCATCTGTTTGATCTTTTCATCAGAATATCCTCTGGAAGCTTTTAAGCGTTCATATCTTACTTCTTCTCTCGTGTAAATATACCATAACTGATCAAATTTCTTTTCATATCCTGCTCCAACTAACAAAGCTGACTCTATGACAAGCAAACCTTCTGGTTCTTCTTTTCCAAACTGATCAATTCTTGATAAAATCTCTTCATCTACATTTTTATGAGTGATGCTGTTTAATAATGAAAGTTTTGTTTCATCATGAAACACGATCTCTCCAAGTATCGGACGATTGATCGTCTGGTCTTCATTTAAAATTTCATTTCCAAATGCCTGAACGATCGCATCATAACTTTTTGCCCCTGGTACCATCAGCTCATGTGCTACATGATCAGATTGAATGACTTTTGCCTGATAAACATTTTTTAGTATATTTAAAATCTCACTTTTTCCAGAGCCAACTCCCCCGGTGATTCCTATGATTTTCATTTATCTTCTCCTTATTTTGCTTCGTACCAGCTTGCTCCCTGTTCAATATCAATATTTAATGGCACACGAAGGCTTACTGCATTCATCATTTCATTCTGTAAGATTTCTTTGACTTCCTCAAATTCATCCAAATGTGTTTCAATCAGGAGTTCATCGTGAATTTGTAAAAGCAGACGGGATTTCATCTGTTTTTCTTTTAATTTCATGTTCACTCTTACCATTGCAATCTTAATGATATCTGCTGCTGTTCCCTGAATCGGGGAATTCATTGCTACACGTTCTCCAAAGTTTCTCTGCATGAAATTGCTGGATTTTAATTCTGGGATTGGGCGGATTCGATTGAACATTGTCTTTACATATCCGTCTGTTTTTCCTTTTTCCACTTCCCCATCTAAGAATTCCTTAACTCGTGGATACATTGCAAAATAACGATCAATATATTCCTGTGCCTGTTTTCTTGAAATCTTAAGATCCTGACTTAAACCAAACGCACTTAATCCATAAATGATCCCAAAGTTAACCGCTTTTGCATCTCTTCTTTGTGTACTCGTCACTTCATCCATCGGAATTCCAAATACCTCAGAAGCTGTTCTTGCATGAATGTCCTGATTCTCCTCATATGCATGGATCAGTTTCTCATCCTGTGACAAATGTGCCAGAACTCGAAGTTCGATCTGTGAATAATCCGCATCTAAGAATACATATCCATCTTCTGGCAGAAATACTTTGCGGATCGCTCTTCCAAGTTCCATACGGATTGGAATATTCTGAAGATTTGGTTCCGTACTGCTGATTCTCCCTGTCGCTGTGATTGTCTGATTAAATTTTCCATGAATTCTCTGATCATCCTGAATAAAATTTGCTAATCCATCTGCATACGTTGATTTTAATTTCGTCAACTGTCTGTATTCTAAGATCATCGGAATGATCGGATAGAGATGCTCGATCTTTTCTAACACTTCCACACTGGTGGAATATCCAGTCTTTGTCTTTTTTGCACCTTCTAATTTCATATGATCAAATAAAACAACACCTAACTGTTTTGGAGAATTGATATTGAACTCTTCCCCTGCTTCTTTGTAGATAGACTCCTGTAATTCTTCAATCCTTCCAACCAGCTGATCTCCATATTCTTTCAACGCTTTCGAATCTACGTGAATTCCTCGTACTTCCATATCATGAAGTGCAAACATTGTTGGAATCTCAATCTCTCGATAAAGATCCATCATCTCAAGTTCCGTTAATTTATCACTTAATGGTTGGATCGCTTCTCTTGAAATATAAGCTTCATAACCCATGATCTTCTTTCCTGCATCACTTAAAACCCCATCTGTAACCATTGGATGTTTCTTATCGATCAATTCTTTTTTGGATGGAAGCATCATAGATTTATAATCTCTTGCAATATCATCATATTCATAAGTGCTTTTTAATGGATTCACAAGATAAGCAGCCAGTGAAACATCAAAAATACTCTTTGTCGTCTCATGGATCGTTAAATGAGACAAATGTTCTTTCACTTCCATCATTGCCACATATCCTATGTTGTCATATAGATCATCAATTTTCTCATATAAAAAATCTTGCGTTATAAATCCAAAACCTTCACAACTAAATAAATATACTTCTTCTCCTTCTGTATTTAATGCAACCCACATTGCATCATTTTCTTTATAAATGGAGATTCCTGCTTCTTTCTTCTTCACTGCTTTTGCAAAAATATCTTCCGCCTCTGCAAGATCGATGATCTCTTTGATCTTAACTTCGAGATCCTCTTGTTCTTCTCCATCAAAACGTTTGAGAATTGCTTTAAATTCCAATTCTTTCAACATATGATACGCTTCTTTCGTATACAGATCACCAAGCTTCGCATCATCAAACGAAATATCGATCGGACTGTCTACCTTGATCGTTGCAAGTTCTTTACTCATAACACCCTGATCATAGTATTCCTGCAGATTGTTTTTTGCACGATTGGGTTTTACTTCATCAATATGTGCATATGCATTTTCAATTGATTGAAATTCTTTGATCAGTTTTGTTGCTGTCTTCTCCCCTATTCCAGGAATTCCAGGAATATTATCCGATGCATCACCCATCAAAGCTTTCACGTCAATAAATTCCTTTGGCGTTACCTGATATTTTTCTAACACATCATCTTCATAATAATCTTCAACAACCGTTCCAGCCCTGTTTGTCTTTGGAATACGAATCTGCACTTTCTTTGTCGCAAGCTGTAAAAGATCTCGATCTCCAGAGACAATTTTCACTTCAAATCCTGCTTGTTCTCCAAGAACAGACATTGTCCCAAGAAGGTCATCTGCTTCATAACCTTCTTCCATCATCAAAGGAATGTTCATTGCCTTTAACACTTCACGGATCACTGGAACCTGTTCTTGTAATTCATCTGGCATTCCTTTTCTCGTTCCTTTATAATCCGCAAACATTTTATGGCGGAATGTTGGCGCTTTTAAGTCAAACGCAACTGCCAGATGTGTCGGATTCTCTTCCTCTAAAAATTTAAACATAATATTCAAAAAACCAAGGATCGCATTCGTATGGAGTCCTTGACTATTGGTCATGTCGGGCAATCCATAAAATGCACGGTTTAAAATGCTGTTTCCATCAATCAATAATAATTTCTGTTTCACTCCAGATTGTTCTCCTTTTCTATAAATGCGTTCTGAGACATTGTAACACAAAACTACAGAAATTGAAAACCAATAACATTTAACATGCATTTATGAAAACAATGGTGTTGACAAATATCGATCTCCATTATCTGGCAAAAATGCTACAATTGTCTTCCCTTTATTTTCCTTACGTTTTGCCACCTGAATCGCCGCATATAATGCAGCACCTGATGAAATTCCAACTAAGATTCCTTCTTCTATTGCGATCACTTTTCCATAATCAAAAGCGTCCTCATTCTCCACTTGAATGATCTCATCATAAATTTCTGTATTTAACACTTCAGGCACAAATCCGGCTCCGATTCCTTGAATCTTATGTGGTCCTGCCTGACCTTTTGAAAGCATTGGAGATGTTGCTGGTTCAACAGCGATCACTTTCACATCTTCTTTCTTGGATTTTAAATATTCTCCAACTCCTGTAACAGTTCCTCCTGTTCCAACTCCTGCAATAAAAATATCTACTTCTCCGTCCGTGTCTTCCCAAATCTCTGGCCCTGTTGTCAGTCTGTGAACTTTCGGATTGGATGGATTAACAAACTGTCCTGCGATAAATGCATCTTCGATTTCTTCAGCAAGTTCTTCAGCTTTTATGATTGCTCCTTTCATACCTTGTGAACCATCTGTTAATACAATTTCCGCTCCATAAGCTTTTAATAGATTTCTTCGTTCAACACTCATTGTCTCTGGCATTGTGAGGATTACCCTGTATCCTTTGGATGCACCGATCGCTGCAAGTCCTATCCCTGTATTTCCTGATGTTGGTTCTATAATAACAGACCCTTCTTTTAATTTTCCTGTTTCTTCTGCATCAACGATCATCTGATATGCGATACGGTCTTTTGCGCTTCCTGCTGGATTATATCCATCTAGTTTTACTAATAATCTTGCCTGTAGTTTAAATCTTTTTTCTACATTTTCAACTTCTACAAGCGGTGTTTTTCCGATTAATTCTATAACATTTTTATATATATTTGACATTATTTTTACTCCTTTGATTTTATTTTCATATAATTCCTATCTTTTTAATATGTTATTAGTATATCAGATTTTAAAACAATGTCAAA
>OOBR01000737.1_pt1 | contig 26607 bp, 16 predicted proteins | sample 1671281 | NCBI WGS metagenome assembly OOBR01 (sample SAMN06348140, study PRJEB24527) | human gut metagenome | biome: human gut; feature: ankylosing spondylitis patient; material: feces | host: Homo sapiens | place: China | collected 2015-10
CAATATAAAATTGAAGAGCGCAATATAACTATCTATTAACCGGTTACCAGAGATTTATAATACTATGATTGTTTAACCTTGTAAATTTAAGAATATGAGTGAGGAAAATAATACTGAATAGTCTTTATCGAAATGAAAGGAGAGAAAATATAAAAAACCGGAAGATCTCGAACATCTTCCGGCCCCTGAATCTCCTTTTCAACAACTTTCAAGTGTGAATATGTTTTCAAGAGAGATGGTGCAAAGTTAGCAAAATACATCTCTTTTAAAACGGGTTATTCGAGTTTTAATTAAATAATTTGTTTATTTTATGAATTACAGGAAGAAGGCCATATTAATGGTCGTGGCTCTCTTTTGCCTTAACGTAGCAATGCTGGCCCAAGCTATTTCATTGAAAATGAATAACGTTTCGGTGAAGGAGGCGATGACTCAATTGAAAAATAAGAGCGGATATTCTTTCGTATATAAGGTCGGTGATCTGGATACCCGAAGGAATGTGAGTGTAGAGGCAAAACAGTTGAATGAAGCTGTCGATCAGATTTTGTACGGACAAAATGTTGTCTATGAGATAAAGGGTAAAAATATAATAGTTCAGAAAGGACAATCCCGTCAGAATACTTCAAAAGACAATAAAAAACATCGGATTACAGGTATTGTGAATGATATGAACGGTGAACCCATTATTGGTGCCACAGTGAAAGAAAAGGGAAGTTCCAACGGAACGGCAACCGATTTGGATGCAAGATTCTCGTTGGAAGTATCACCGGATGCAATATTGGAAATTTCCTATATCGGTTATCAAACACAAGATGTCAGTGTGAAGAATCGGAGCAGCTTGATAATCACGTTGAAAGATGATACGCAGGCACTGGATGAGGTGGTTGTGGTTGGGTTTAGTACGCAAAAAAAGATAAACCTGACAGGTGCGGTAGAGAATGTATCATCAGATGTATTTGAAAATCGTCCGGTGGCCAATGTCACACAGATGTTACAAGGAGCTGTCCCTAATCTGAATATTTCGCTTGCCGACGGTAAGCCTAATCAGTCAGCTTCGTATAATATCCGTGGTGTGACATCCATCGGAGCAGGTGGCAGTGCATTAGTCCTGATAGACGGTGTAGAAGGCGATCCGGCCATGCTGAACCCGAATGATATAGAAAGTGTGTCCGTATTGAAAGATGCAGCTTCGGCGGCCATATACGGTTCACGTGCTCCGTATGGCGTTGTCTTGATTACAACGAAAGATCCCTCGAAGCAAAAAGATAAGTTCACTATCAATTATACGGGGAACTTTTCTTATGAAACTCCGTATGCAGTGCCGGATGTGGTCGACGATGGTTATGTTTGGGCATATCTGTTCCGTGAGGCAGAATTTAATTATCGCGGGATAGAACCTACCAGTATTAATAAGTCGCAGCCTTTTTCAAAAGAATGGCTGGAAACTTTCCGGCAGAGGAAATTAGCGGGCAACACATTACAGACAGCAGTGGGACCTGACGGCAAGTACACATATTATGGAAATGAAGATTATTATGATGCGCTTTATAAAGACCACACATTTGCTCAGTCACATAACGTATCCATTAGTGGTTCTAATGGAAAAATCAGTTACTACACTTCCGCCCGTTTGTACGATTACGATGGTCTGTTCAATTATAACTCGGACACCTACCGTACAATGAATATGCGTACCAAAGTCAGTGCACAAGTATTCGACTGGTTGAAAATTTCTAATAATATAGATTATACTCATGACAAATATTCTCAACCGTTAGGGTACATCGGACAGAATGAAGGTCTGGTATGGAAAGGTATCAATATGGAAGGGCATCCGTCCGAGCCGATTTTTAATCCTGACGGAACTTTAACCCATTCCGGAGCGCGTTCTGTTGGCGGATTAGTGACGGGGGACAACTGGATAAAGCGTACGACGAAAACTTTAAAGAATACAACTACCCTGAACGTAACGCTGCTGGACAATAAATTGCGGTTTACGGGTGACTTTTCTTTTCGTACAAAAGATTTTATAGAGGATAAGAAAACAACTGCTGTCCCGTATAGCGATTATGAAGGGGTAATTAAGTATTTGGGAACACCGGAGACCGATGATGAAATGTCGGAGAAAGTGCAACAGACCACTTATATATCCACCAATGTGTATGCTGAATATGAGAATACATTTGCAGGCAAACATTATTTGAAAGCTTTGGTTGGATATAACTATGAACAACAGGATTATAAAGCAATCTCTTCGGAGCGGAATGGATTGTTAATGCCTGATGTGGAAAATATCAACTTTGCTATGGGAGACAATATGTCTATAAAAAGTGATGGTAACCGTTGGCGATACGCCGGGGCATTTTTCCGGTTGAACTATTCTTATGATAACCGTTATCTATTCGAGGTGAACGGACGTTACGACGGCTCGTCGAAGTTTCCCAACAACTCGCAATGGGGATTTTTCCCTTCGGCTTCGGCAGCATGGCGTTTTTCGGAAGAAAAGTTCTGGAAAGTAAATCCTGATATTATCTCCAATGGAAAACTGCGTGTCTCTTATGGTGCATTAGGGAATAGCAATGTGAAACCGTATTCTTATCTGGAAAAGTTCACATTGAGGACTTATTCTACTACCGGCTCTTCGAGTGAGGGACGTTACCTGGACGGTAAGGCGCAACTACGCTATACGCTCAATCCGGATCAAATCCCAGATAATATCGGTTGGGAGACTTCACGAACCATAGACGCAGGTATTGATTTAGGGTTTTGGAACAACAAGATTACGCTGTCCGCCGATTATTATGTACGTAAGACTGTTAATATGTATACGGTGGGTCCGACGCTTCCCGATACGTTCGGAGCGTCATCACCCAAAGGAAACTATGCCGATATGAGTACCTACGGTTATGAAATTTCATTGGGGTATAATGATTCGTTCCGTTTAGCGGGCAAACCATTCAGTTTCGGTGTTAAGGCAACCCTTGCCGACTATCATTCGGTGATAGATAAATACAATAATCCAAAACGTGACCTCGATGATTACTATGTTGGCCAACGTATCGGTGAAATTTGGGGCTTTGTTTGTAATGGCTTGTTCCAGTCTCAGGAAGAAATTGATGCAGCCTTTGACGGAAAGGGCTACAAAAACAATCTGATGCAGACATCTGTCAATTACATCACTTATCCGGGTGATATGCGCTTCGAAGACTTGAATAATACAGGCACTATTGATAATGGGGCTAATACGGTAGACTCGCCGGGGGACCGGAAGGTTATAGGGAACACTGAACCCCGTTACATATACACAATCTCGCTCAGTGCCGACTGGAATAATTTCTTCTTGTCAGCCATGTTTGATGGTGTAGGGAAACAAAATTGGTATCCCAGCGGTGAGAGTTCTTTCTGGGGACAATACAACCGCCCTTACAATCAGGTTCCGTTATGGCATTTGAACAATTATTGGACAAAAGATCGGCCGGATGCCTATTTACCTCGCTATTCGGGCTATTATAATCCGTTGTATAAAGGTACGGCTAATACACGCTACTTGCAGGATGTATCTTATTTCCGGCTTAAAAATCTGCAGTTCGGTTATAACCTGCCAAGGAAGTGGATCGCAAAAGCAGGTTTCTCTAAAGTTTCCGTTTACTTCTCGGGTGAAAATTTATGGTCGTGGTCTCCACTCTATCGCCACACGAAAGATTATGATGTGACGGTTGTTACGAAAGGATCGGATACCGACCTTACCTCCGGATCAAAGGGGGATGGTTTTAACTATCCGACGATGCGGAATCTCAGTTTAGGAATATCTATCACTTACTAAATGGAAATAAAGAAGATATGAAAAAAATAAGTAATATACGTACTATCCTACTTCTCTGTGCTACGCTATTATTGGGAAGTTGTGACTTGACCGAGACGATGCAGGTGGAGGCTGACAAAGCTATGATTTTCGGTAGCGAGTCGGGGTTGCGTCTCTATGCCTATTCTTTCTACCGGGCATTACCAACACTCTCTACGGGTTACAATCAAGACGAAATGTGTGATATTGCTGCTGTCCGGCAGACAGATGTATTTATACAGCAGAATGCATATAATGCGGAGACAGCTACCAGTTGGAGTTGGGGTACGCTTCGGAACATCAATTATTTTATTGACGGCTGTCATTCAAAGGAATGTACGGTAGATGCTGCTACCCGTGATAATTATTTGGGTATTGCCCGTTGGTTCCGTGCTTGGTTCTATTACAATAAGTTGACCCAATACGGAGAAATTCCTTGGTTTGGTAGTGAAATCCAGTCCTATCAGTATGATATCATGTATAAAGAACGTGATAGCCGCGACGTTATTATCCGGAACATGATTGAAGACTTGGATTTTGCTTATGAACATATTCAGGCAACTTCTTCCGTCAACAGTTCTACGTTGACTAAGTGGGCAGCCGCCGCACTCAAATCCCGTGTATGTCTGTTCGAAGCCGCTTTTCGTCGTTATCATAAACTCACAGGGCTCGAAATTACTGCGGAAGAACTCTACGCGCAGGCTGCCGGTGCTGCCAAGCTGGTGATGGATAATAGCGGACTATCATTGAATATGGCGACAGGTACAAAAGGAGCTTACCGTGATTTATTCTACCTGGAGACCCCGATAACATCGGAAATCATTTTGGCGGTATGCGCCAATAGTGCATCGGGTATCTACGGAACCCAAAACTACTGGTATAACTCTCTTTCGTATGGTAAAGGTTGGAGCCTGGTTCGCCCGTTTGTCAATACATATCTGAATTTGGACGGTACTCCGTTCACTTCCGGAACCGGTTATGAAACTAAAAGCTTTGCTGCAGAAATGAAAGACCGTGACTTGCGGTTGGCTCAGACGGTTCGTGGATTGGATTTCAAACGGGATGGAAAAGCGACTGTAGCCGATATGACAGTTTGCCTGACCGGTTATCATGTGATAAAGTATTCGCTTGATGATACTAAGTATGATAATAATGAAAAGAATAACAACAGTATTCCGTTGCTGCGGTATGCCGAAGTCTTGCTCAACTATGCCGAAGCACAGGCTGAACTGAGGAAACTTACTGATACTGATTGGAACAATACTATCGGTGCTTTGCGTCGGCGTGCAGGGATCACAGGCGGAACGGAAAAACTGCCTACAACCGCAGATACCTATTTGCAGCAAACGTTCTATCCGGATGTCGCAGATCCTGTATTGTTGGAAATCCGTCGTGAGCGTGCTATAGAATTGGTAGCGGAAGGAATGAGATTTAATGATCTACGTCGTTGGAAATGCGGTGAATTGATTGAACAACTTCCGTGGACGGGGATGCACATCACTGCATTGAATACGGATATTGACTTGAATGGTGATGGTACTCCGGATTGTTATTTTACCGACAACGGTACACAGTCGTCTAATAAAGACTGTAAAACGGTCAACGTGAAAAATGAAACAGGACTCTACGTTACTACGGCTCCTGCCGGTGGTTATGATTTGCAATACAATCCCGGTACGGGAAACCGCATCTGGTATAGTGATGACCGTCAATATCTCTATCCTATCCCGGCACAAGTAATCCGTGACTATGAAAGTGCCGGATATAAACTTTCACAAAACCCGAATTGGAATTAAAATAATAAAAGATTTACTATGATGAAATTTAGCCAAATATTGCCTGTGGTTGCTATTTATTTTATAGCATTAGGCGGATGTAGTAATACCGCCCCCGATTATTCCGAGTTTTATAGAGACCCTGAAACGGTCAAAGAAGAAGATCCGTCTTTGAATGACAATCAGATCAAGATTATGTCGTTCAATATACGTTATTATAATGCCAATGATAAAGAGGATAAAGCTTGGGATGTCCGTAAAGCTGCTTTCATACCGATGATTGCCGAACAAAGACCGACAGTGATAGGCGTACAGGAAGCTCGTCCTCCACAACTGAAATGGTTGGAAGATAATTGGAAAGACTATGCATATATAGGCAAGGGGCGTCGTAACAATAATTCCAACACGGATGAATTTGTTCCTATCTTTTATCGGAAAAAAGCAGTTGAGTTGATCGATTGGGGGTGTTTCTGGCTTTCCGAGACACCGGATGTTGCGGCTTCTCAAGGGTGGGACAGCACCGTTCCCCGTGTTGCCACATGGGCAGTTTTCAAGCACCTTGCTTCCGGTAAGAAATTCTTCTTTATTAACACTCATATTGATGTGGGGTCTAAAGTGGCACCGGTCAAGTCGATGGAAGTGATTATAAGTAAAATGTCGGAACTGAATCCCGAAAACTTGCCGATGTTGTTGACAGCTGACTTTAATAAACAGATTGACAGTGATATTTTTGACGGAGTTAAAAAGTTTATGACTAACGTACGCTTGTCGGCTCCGGTCACCGACTCGAAACACTCATATACAGGATTCGGAACAGCTACTCCTTATATCGTAGACCATATATTCTGTACCGGTTTCAAGCCTTTGAAGTTTGAAACGATAGATAAAGTCTACGAAAAAATCACCTATATCTCCGATCATTATCCTATCGTCGGCAAATTGGAATATGTAAAGTGATGAATTGTTCATATTAAAATTACAGAAACGCAATGAAAAGAATATTATATGTAGTAGTCGCTGCAATCTGTTTGTTGACAGGCTGTGCTCCTGATGATGAATCTTGGGTACAGGCCGGATTTACCACAGACAAAGAATCTTATGAGATTGGCGACCAGATTACTCTTACGAATACCTCGACAGCCGGAAACGCACAGATTGCAGTCTGCAAATGGGAGTTTATGGGTAAGGTGATGTATGACCTGGCTTCTCCTGCGCCGTTTTATGTGAATGAAGGAGGGGAATACTTGTTTCGCTTGACTGTTACGTCAGATCGTGGAGCTATCAAGTCGGTTTTTGAAAAGACAATAAAGATAATAGATGACGGTATCCGTCCCATTGCCGATTTTAGCTGGTCGCCCGAACAGATTGTGGCAGGTGAGGAAATTACCTTTACCGACCAGTCGAAAGTAGTGGAAGGACGTGAGATTGTTGCGAGAGAGTGGACGTTCGGGGCTATTCTTTCAACGGAAGAAAACCCGAAAATAACTTTTGGCTCGCATGGGAAAATTAACGTTTCACTGACTGTAACGGATAATAAGAAACGGAAAGATACCAAAACGGTTACAGTAGAGGTAGCCAAGAGTGCCGGTAGTCTTGGTGTGTTGTGGTCACATCCGTATGATGAGCAGGGAACGGTTATACATACTTCGCCGGCAACAAGTTCGGATGGGCAGTATGTTTATGTTTCATCCAGCAATTACAATCTGGTTTGTTTCTCTAAGTCTGGTGACCAACTTTGGAAATTTGATTGCGGACAGAATAATGAACCTAATAGAGGTTCTTCCTATCAGCATCCGACTCCTTCTGTTGACTCTGATGGAACGGTTTATGTGGCTGTCGGGGATAACACTTCTGCTGCAGACAAATATAAGTCGGCCAGTCTTTATGCTATTGCAGGTGGTGCGGATGGAGGTGCGCAGAAATGGTTTACTCCGATTGGGGCTAAGTCGAGTATGCGTCCATTCGGTGCTCCGGTGGTTACAGACCGATACGTGATGATTTTGACAAATTCAGCTCCAAGTACCGATGGTAAGCATTTTCGTATTTATGATAAGACATCCGGTAGTTTGAAGTATGCCGAAAAAACATCTTCCGGAACCTACGGTGGCTGTGTCGGATTGAAAGATGGCAGGATACTTGTCAATACTGGTCAGAGTGGAGGTCGTTCATACGGTACTCATATATTTTTCCCGAATGGTGGGAATTGGAATAAATCGACCAATGAACAGGACTATGCTCCAAGCGATCAGCCTAATGGAAGTCAGTTAGCTGTTGGCGCGGATGGAAAAGTCTATGTCCTTTGCCACAATCTGGGAGCTAAATTATCGATAACTGATACGCAAGCGTTGGTTTATTGTTATGATACAAAGAAGACGATCGAAGGGGCGGTGCCTACGCCTGAGTGGTATACGGCTGTCAGAGGAAGTAACAAACAAACTGGTTATGGCTTGGTAGTCGATGCTAAGGGAGTGGTGTACGTTGCTACGGAGCAATATATAAGTGCGATTTCTTCTACCGGCTCCATCCTTTGGGAAACGGCAGTAGCAGGTACTGCTTATGGTGTTCCGGCTATAGATAATGAAGGATACATTTATTATAATGATACGGATAAAGGCTCACTTGTGAAACTCGAACCAAGTACCGGACAGGCGATAGCTTCACTTCAATTGGGTACAGAATTGAAGTCTTCTCCGACCATCTCTTCAGATGGTGTTATCTATGTGACCGGTATGCTGGACGGAAAACCGACCCTATTTGCTGTTGAAGGCGCAGCGACAGGTTATGCGGCCAATGCGTGGTCGCAGATGGGCGGTAATCCAAGTAAGAACGGATATATGTATTAGTTTTTTTATCCATACAGACTTTTAGTTAACATGTTTCTTTTTTCGTCGGAGCGGGTTTTGCCTTGCTCCGATGAGAAAAGACTGGCTATGCATTCATAAGAAGCTTATAAATACAGATAAAATGAGAAAAAGGAACTTTTTAATATTCCTGCTGTTGGGCGGGTTGTGGCCTGTTATTGGTCTGTCCGCACAAGATGCCTGGAAAATTACTGCAGAACAAATTGACCCCCAATCCTATTATGGAATAACTGTAGCTAATGGAATGTTGGGGTTAGTCTCTTCTCCCGAACCTTTGAAGATTTCCCGCGTCGTGTTGGGAGGAGTTTATGATATCTATGGTAAAGGGAGAGTCAACAATTTCCTGCATGGCATCAATATGCTTGATACGGAATTGCAGATAAACGGCTCTACGGTGAGGGCTTCCCAGATATCCGGTTACAAACAGACTTTGGATATGCGTCGGGGAGTGTTTTGTGGAGAATTTGATTATAAATCACTGGCCCGTGTTGAATATCAATATACATCATTGCGTCATTTGCCTTATTCATGTTTGTTGCGTGTGCAGATCATTCCGAAAGAAAACATAGAAGTATCCGTAGCGAATATAATGACGGTACATGAATCACTGCGTAATCCGCAGGAATATTACAGCCGGATTTTCAATGGAAAGACAGCGATTGACCTCTGCACGTCGGTAGCAAAATCTCCGGTCCGGGAATTTGAAATCGGGGCTTGTTCGTCGTTTGTCTTCGATGACTCCTTTCCTCGTCCGGAAGTCTGTCATCGAAGTGCACGGGGAGTCGGGGTACATACGCAAGAGTTTACGGTCCGTTTACAGGCAGGTCAACCCTACACTTTTTCGATTATAGGGACGACGCTTTCCTCTGTCACTCATGCCGATGTCAGGAATGAGGTGGAACGGCTGACGGCATTTGCTGCGATAGAAGGTGTCGAACGGTTATGGAGTAAGCACGAGGCTGCATGGGATAAACTTTGGGAAAGTGATATAGTGATTGAGGGCGATCTTCAGTCGCAACAAGATATTCACAGTATGCTTTATCATACGTATGCTTTTGTGCGTGAAGGATCGGGATTATCCTGTTCTCCGATGGGACTTTCGGGCTTCGGCTATAACGGACACGTGTTTTGGGATGCTGATACGTGGATTTTTCCGGCTTTGTTACTACTTCATCCCGAATTGGCGGAATCAATGATAGAGTATCGTTATCAACGTCTGGCCGCAGCCAAACATAATGCTTTTATGCACGGCTACAAAGGAGCAATGTATCCATGGGAAAGTAGTGATAAGGGAAACGAGGATAATACGGTAACCAACATTTATGGTCCTTTCGAAAATCATATAACAGGGGATGTGGCTATGGCAACCTGGCAATATTATTCAGTGGTGCAGGATTTGGAATGGCTTCGCCAAAAGGGATTTCCCATCATTAGTGCCGCTGCCGATTATTGGGTGAGCCGTTCGGAACCGAATGAAGCAGGAGAGTATGAAATCAGGAATGTGATTGGAGCGGATGAATGGAATCAGAATCCTCAAGGGGGAAAGAACGTGAATAATAATGCTTATACAAACGGTGTCGCAAAATCTACTTTGGAAGCTGCCTGCAAAGCTGCCAAACTGCTGAATATGAAATCTGACCCGATGTGGGCGACTGTTGCGGGAAAACTCCGTTTCCGGCAACAGGCCAATGGAGTAACGGCAGAACATGATACGTATGACGGAGCTATAACGAAGCAGGCCGATGTTTGCCTGTTGGCTTTCCCTTTAAAGCTTGTTACGGATAAAGAGCAAATTCGAAAAGATCTCGAATACTATCTTCAGACTGTTCCGAGAAAGAAAACACCTGCCATGTCGAAGTCCATTTACTCCATTTTGTTTACTCGATTGGGAGATCGTGAACGTGCATGGCATTATTTTAGGGATTCCTATTGTCCCAATCTGAATCCGCCATTCCGGGTGATAGCCGAATTTGACAGTGGTACGAATCCCTATTTCCTGACAGGGGCTGGCGGTGTATTGCAGTCGGTATTGATGGGATTTGGCGGACTGGATATTACGGATAAAGGGATTGTTGCCGGAAAAGGAACGCTTCCTGACGCTTGGAAATCAATTACCTTGAAAGGCATAGGAAAGGAAAAGAAAAATTATACGATCAAATGATGCGAAGGATATTTATTTTTATGGGAATGATATTGGGTGTGATAAACGTACCTGCTAAAGTCGTTTTATCTTCCCTCTTTACCGATAATATGGTTTTGCAACAGCAGACAGAGGTACAAATTTGGGGTGTGGCATCATTTGGCGAAACGGTATTTATCTGTCCCTCTTGGGATAAGAAAACGTACACAGCCCGTACCGATGCGACGGGTGCATGGCGTGTGAAGCTACAAACACCAGTAGCCGGTGGTCCTTATTCCATTCGTTTCAGCGAACGTGAAACGGGCTTGAATGAGGAAGAAACATTGACGCTTCATGATATCCTTATTGGTGAAGTGTGGTTTTGTGCCGGTCAGTCAAATATGGAAATGCCGTTAAAAGGAAAAGCCAACCAACCTATTGATGAAGCGGTGGATATGATTGTTCATGCCCGTCCCTCACGGCCTATACGGATTTGTACTATTGGGCAGGAAGGGGCGCGGACGCCACAGAAAGAGTGTCAGGCACGTTGGTTGAAAAATACTCCGGAGGTAGTTGCGGAAACCAGCGCAACCGCTTATTTCTTTGCAAACTATCTTCAGGAAGTACTTGATGTGCCTGTCGGCATTATCATTTCCTCGTGGGGTGGAACGGCTATTCAAGCTTGGATGAACCGTGAGACGTTAACTTCTTTCGACACCTTCGATCTTGCTTTTCTTGACGATACAGCATTTATTGAACATCCGAAATATCAGCCTTGTATGCTTTACAATGCTATGATTGCTCCTGCCGAACGGTATACCATCAAAGGATTTCTGTGGTATCAGGGTGAATCCAACCGCAAGAATCCCGGTTTATACCGTAAGTTACATCCAGCCTTTGTCAAGATGTTGCGTGAGAAGTGGGGGCAAGGTGAGTTACCGTTTTATTATGTGCAGATTGCTCCTTTCGCATACGAAGGTGAAGAACTGGTCGGGAGTGCCTTGTTACGTGAGGCTCAGTTGCAAAACCTAAAAGAGATTCCGAACTGCAATATGGTGGTAACGATGGATATTGGAGATCGTGACTGTATTCATCCGGCTCGGAAACGTAGAGTGGGGGAGCGGTTGGCGTTGCTGGCTCTTTCCGGCAGTTACGGGTTCGGGGGATTTGTGGCGGACACGCCTGTTTGCCAATCAATGGAAGTGAGTGAAGGTAAAGCATACCTCACTTTTGATTGCGGTATCGAAGGACTTGCGCCGTTGGGGGCTACTTTCTCAGGTGTGCAAGTGGCTGGAGATGATCGTGTCTTTTATCCCGCTACTGCACAAATTGAAAAATACACAGGACGTCTGGAGGTGAGTTGTGACAAAGTTCCTTTTCCTGTGGCAGTCCGCTATTGTTTTCGAAATTATGAGAAAGGGACACTTTACAGTCGTTATGGCATACCTGTTTCCTCATTCAGGACTGATACTTGGGAGATAGAAGAATAGCTTTTGGCGTTACTTATATTTAGTATCTTCTGTTTCCTTATTCTCTTATGCATTTGAATAGACAAATCATCTGTCATCCTACACCAATCGCACCTTATATTGCTGAATACTAGTATATTAATAGGGTGTAGGATAGTGGTGTAGGATGGTTGCAGATGCGGTGTATCTTGCATGGATTTATTTTATCTGAAGTTTCTTATCATTTTCTAATGCTTTTGAAAACATTTGATAATTCTTATTCTTCTCCTGACACCATCCGGTTTCTGCATACGCTGCTATTCTAGGAAAGAGCAATCGATTCATACTTTCTACGGTCGGAGTAAATTCTCCCCACATCTGGCAACTGATACCTAACACATGGTTACGTTGTTCAGATGTCAACCCCTCGGGTATCGGATTAAACTGATATGCTTTTTTTAATGGAATCTTTTCATAACTATAATCGAGGTAAGTATATTCATGATAAGCATTTACTATATCATATCCTTTTTCAATGGTTTCTTTAATCAAAGAATAATCACCTTTCCAACAATGTACAATAGCATTCTTTGCTAATTTCTCATTTTGAACGGCAGTGTCTGTGGAAGACTGGTATTCGTGAAGTTTGTTACCAGTGATTTCATTCCATCCCATCATTCTTTTTCCTTTGGAGGACAACCAGTTTGAAATTCCATTAGTGAAATGCACCTGTAACTCAGCTGGTGTTTGTAGTGCATATTTTTGCATATAGGCTTGTATTACAGAAGATTCCTTCCAATGATTATATTTTACCTCGTCACCTCCAATGTGAATAACCGGAGAAGGAAACAGTTCAATGACTTCGCTTAGAATATCCTTTAGTGCATTCACTACCTTAGGGTCGGCTATATTGTATACATTATAATGAACGCCGAATTTTCCCGGTACACTAATAGGCGTGTTCTTTGTTCCTAGCCATGGATAAGAAGCGATAGCAGCACTAGCATGTCCGGGCATCTCAATTTCCGGAATAATATTAATATGTCGCTCATAGGCATATTCAATAATTTCCTTTATCTCTTTTTGAGTATAATATCCGCTGTGTGGTTTGCTATCAAATACATCACTTCCAAAATGATTTATTTCGCTGGAAGCACGATGAGAACCGATTTCGGTAAGTTTTGGAAATTTCTTTATCTCTATCCGCCAACCTTGATCATCGGTCAAGTGCCAATGGAATGTATTCATTTTCAGATAGGCCATCTGGTCAAGTAAGCGGCATACCACTTCTTTTCCTTTGAAATAGCGTGCTTCATCCAACATGAGAGCTCTCCAACTGAAAGCCGGATAATCGGTAATAGTTAATTGGGGAAGTATCCGGTTCGGATATTTTTCAACGAGTTGTCTTAGTGTTTGGATACCATAAAATATGCCGGTAGCCGAAGACGATTTAATCTGTATATTTCGATTTGAAATTTGCAGGATATATCCTTCTTTATGTGCAGGAAGAACAGTTTCGGATAGCTGTAGCTGAATCATTGCGTCAGATTTATCCATAGATAGTGCTGCTGTCAACCCTAATTCATGTAAATAGTTCTTTAGTAAAGATACTTCCTTATTTAATTCTTTCGAAAACGAAATGGTAGCTGAACCATCCAGTCTGAATGTGCCGGATTGCATCAGAATCTCAGCAGGCTGTGGTATGAAACGAATGTTATCCGCCGCTTTAATAGGAAATAGAAAAACATTTGCTATTAGTAGGAAAATGAATATATATGGTATTCTCATACAGTTGTGTTTTTTAGAGAGATGGAAAATACGATGACTCTCCATCTCGTTTTTTATTTATTGAATAATTATATCATTAAGCAAAATCCAATCATTCTTCTTTTCTCTGTCTCTGACTGCTAATTTTATTCCCGGTTGCTGATTTTTAGTTTGGTCAACAATAGCCACTGCCCACTGATAAGTACCTTTGGGTACATCAGCCAAAGAAATAGAATAAGTATAAGAATGTTTTTCATTATGTAGCCAGTCCGAAGGTTCGGCACTGCCATCTACCCATGTTTGTACAAGATTCCCTTGCTGGTCAAATAATGCAAAGGCAGGCTTATATTTATAATTCCAATTAGGCATATTATTAGGTAGATAACCGTTCCCTGAGTTTTTCCACTCATGTGTGATATTGACTCTCGAATTCGTTTTAGCCTGAACAGGTAATGATACGCTACAAGGATGGATTCGGTAGCCACCTCGAACGATGAACTTCTGGACTAAGTCATTAGCTTTCTCTGTCCATCCTTTCGTTTCCGGAAGTTCTCTCAAATCCAGTGTGTTGAAATGACCTTCAATGGCATGCTGAAAGGTTTGTTCATAGACATCTCTCCATGAATTCATTTGATAACGTGTATCCGAGCGGAATGGAGTGCAATCGTCAGAAGAACATCCCCAATAGCAGGATTCTCCGATAAGAAGTGTTTTTCCATACATATCCGTTACTATTTTCTTTTCCTCATCACTGAACCACATACTGCCCAACCCATCTCTTCTCATACCATAACCTTTGCCGTCAATAGCAATCCTCTTTTCGATATTAAAACCGATCTGACTTCCAAAGGGGAGAGCGAGAATAACGCGTCTAAAGTGGGTTGAATATAAAGTTGTAAACCAGTCGAATACTTGTTCGAACTTCTCTTGATCTTGAAGAACTACATGATGGCATTCTCCCCACCAGCCTAGACTGTATCCATCTATAAAGTCTACTATATCCGGATTATCATATTCCTTGGCAAAGGCTTTGATAAATTTTTCCAACTTTTCCTGAAAAACAGAGTCATCCGGATAAGGGGTCCAAAGATCCCCTTTCAATCCTTTCACTGTATAACCTTTAGCACCGGCATGTCGTACGTATTCCGGAGTCCCGGCACGCAAATTATCTTGCCCGTTATTATAGATACGGAAACATAACTTCAATCCGCGATCCAAAGCACCTTGTATTAGCTTTTTGTAATTTTCATCGTATATCCAGGCATATTTACCCTCTTCCGGTTCCATATCCGACCATCTCCATCTTACATATAGGAACGACGCATATTGACGGGCTGCCCTGTCTTGGGCAGCCCAGTAAATATCCGCATTTTGCACTTCATCATTGGCATCATCATATACTCCCCAACCCATACACGGATTGCGGAGTAATGATACGCTGTCTTCCTGGATTTCTACTTTCTGATATTGCTGTGAACATCCGGATAAGAAAGCAGATAAAAAGACAGATATAAATAGATATATGTATCTCATGACTAATTAATTTAGTTGACAGTCATATTACTGATAAACGTCCATCCGTCCTTCTTCTCTTTATCTTTGACGCTGATATTGATGCCGGGTTTGTTATCTTTAGTCTTATCGATAATAGCTACCGCCCATTGATAGTTACCTTTGGAAATTCCTTCTAAAGACACTTCGTATGTATAGTTCTTACGTTGATTGGATAGCCATTGGGATGGTTCGGCATCTTCATCAATCCATGATTTTACCAGATTACCGTTTTCATCAAACAGAGCGAAAGCCGGTTTATATTTATAGTTCCAATTCCTCATATTATTGGGTAAATATCCGTATCCGGTGTTCCGCCATGAATGAGAAATGGAAACAGTCTGTCCTGATGAGGCTTCATAAGGCATAATTACATAAGTCGGATATACTCTGTATCCACCATTCAGAACGAATTTGCGAACAAGTTCGGGAGCTAGCCCCGTCCATCCTTTAGTTTCGGTAATCGTCCTTAGATCAAGAGTGTTAAAATGATAAGTTTGGGCATGGTCAAAACTTTGATTATATACATCCTTCCATGATTTAAAGGAGTATTTTGTATCATCTTTGAAAGGCTCATAAGCAGCTGTATATCCTCCCCAGTAGGCACATTCGCCAACCATTAACACTTTACCATACATTTCATTTGCCACTTTCTCATCGTTTTCAGTGAACCACATACTTCCTAAACCGTCTCTGCGTAATCCATATCCTTTCTGGTCAACAGCGATTTCCTTTTCCGTACCGAATCCGATCTCACTATTATATGGTACTACTAGAATGATGTGCTTGAAGTTTTTATAATACATCGTCGTAAACCAGTCGAATGTTTCTTTCTTCTTATCTGAATTCAGGTATTCGATATGTGAACCTTCGCCCCACCAGCCCAAAGAGTATCCGTCAATAAAGTCTACGATATCCGGATTATCATATTCTTTGGCAAATGCGGCGATAAACTTTTCATATTTCTGCTGAAAGATAGGATCGTCGGCATAAGGAGTCCATAGTTTGACTCCGTTTTGTCCGTTGACTTCATATCCTTGGGCGCCTGCGGTACGGACATATTCGGGAGTACCCTGACGAATGTTATCTTGCCCGTTATCATAGATACGAAAACATAACTTCAATCCCCGGTCGAGTGCACCTTGAATCAGCTTTTTATAATTCTCGTCATATATCCAGGCGTATTTTCCTTCCTCCGGTTCCATTTCCGACCAACGCCAGCGTATATAGAAGAAAGATGCATAGTTACGGGCAGCTTCGTCTTGTGCGGCCCAGTATTCTTCTGCGTTGGCTACATTACCGGCGGCATCGTCATAAAGTCCCCAGCCCATGCAAGGGTTACGTAAAAGGCCGCTTCTGTCTTGTTGCAGGTCAATCGCTCTTGAACCTTTGGGTATGCCATTCTGACCCGCTTCAGAGTCAGCGTCTGAACATCCGGCAAATAGTGTCAGGCAGTACACTAATATAATTTGAAAGTAATATCTTTTCATAATGATTCATGTTTTATTGATTATTCTATATAGATATAGCGCATGACGGTTCCTTTAGCCCAAGATACCCATAATGTTTCGCTGTTATCGTGGATGAGAGCCCTCCAGGGATCATTCCACGTGGCAGGATCCCCTAGGTCAGAGGCCATAAAGTAGAACTTCTCTTGAGCCAGTTCGATTGCATCCCTATCCAAATTCCATGTACCTGCTGAAGTAAAGCTCAGTCCCCATTCGTTCAAATGTTCCTGACCGGTAGGATCCTTATAATAATACACAGGATCTTTGAGAACATTATACCCGCCATTTTTTCCGGCTTCGGAGAATAAATAATTCCATTCGGCTTCTGTCGGTATTCTCCAGCCTTTCGGGATAATCCGGTCACGAATCACGAAACTGTAATATGTACCGATTGCTTTGATCCAGTCTTCTCCAAGGGATTCGGGAGCATATCTGTAGTATTCGGATTCGATATCCGTTCCGTCCGGATATTTGGTAGTATTCAGGTTTTTGGCTGTCCACACTTGTGAACTTCCGTCGGAGAATGTCACGCGGACTACAGGATAAGTTATCGTTTCATTTCCGCGTGTGTCTACAAGGCGCATCATATCGTTTGTGTACAATGTATTGGCAACACGAGAAACGAGTGACTGGTTTGTATTGTCACGGACATTCCAATAGATCGTATTGGTCCGGTAACGTTTGATAGATAGTTTTTCGATTGTTTGTTCCATTTCTTCATGGGTAATCGAAACACTTCCTGTACCTTTTGTCGGTAGTTCTACAAAGTTGTCCATTTCCGGATTCAGAGAAAGGAGTACTGTACATTCTGTATCTTTACCGATTACTGAAGCATCCCATTCAAATTTTATTTTGGTTTGTGTGGCATCTGCCAATAAAGTGGCTGTCGCCATGTCTTCAGGAGTGAGCAAGACACTTTTCATTCGTCTGGCTTGTAATGTACGGACTTCTGACGCGGCGGCAGTCTGATTATTTTTATCTTTCACAGTCCAGTATATGAGTCTCTCATTCCCGGATTTAATATCCAACTTAGATAGTAACTGGTTGATAGTTAATGCTGAAATGCTACAGCTTGTCCCTGTCCCTGCTTCAATAGTAACTTGTTTCACAAGGTCTTTTGTAGTACTGAAAATCAGTACTGAACCGTGTTCCGAAGCCTTATCCCATGTAAACTCATATGAATCTTTACTTTCATCATTTAAATCCATAATTACTCCTTCAGCGGGAGAATTTAGATATATGCCCGACATTGGAATTGTGATGTCGGTTTTATAATCTTCTTCGCAACTGGCGAACATTACTAGTCCGATGATGCTATAAATTAACTTTTTCATGTTTTTTCTTTTCAATTATTAATAACCGGGATTTTGCTCGATTACTCCCTTTCCTTCATCAATAATACTCTGTGGAATCGGAAAACGGTGACGGTTCTCATCCACAAGTGTTTGTTTACCCATTGATTGAGCCTTCTTTTTAATCGTTTCCACAAATATTCCATAGCGGATTAGATCCTGGCGGCGGTTTCCTTCGAAGTATAATTCCCAACCTCTTTCGTCCAGTACAGCTTTCAAGAATTTGTCAACACTGTTCAAATCTTGCAAACTATACCCTTTGCCGGGAAGTGAGCGGGTACGTACTTCATTAAGTAAATCAACAGCTTCTTTCGTAACTGCATTCTTGTTGCGTACGATGGCTTCTGCTGTCAAAGTAAGTACATCGGCATACCGATAGATAATCCAGTCTATCTGTGAATCTTCTCCCGTGCAATCCGGATCAAATTCATATTTCAGTGGAACTGCTCCGAGATATAATTGTGCTGAGGGATCCTGACTGTCATTCTTTTCATTATGTACAACTCCATCTTTACTGGTGTATTCAGATGCAATTGTCAGCAAGCGTTTGTCTTCAGGATCAAAGGTATGCATAAAACTCCACGAGATCTTATACCCGTTCCATTTGGTCATTTTGTCCAAATAGGGAGTAAAGTTATAATCGTTAGGTAATACATGAGGTTGCCATTTGTGTTCTTGATATCCTTTGGCACATTGGCAGGCCCAGATAATTTCCGGATTCTTTTCATTTGCCAGTGTGAATATATCTTTGTATTCGGGCACAAGTTCGAAACCGTATTCTGGTTTCATCAATTCTCGTCCTTCTGCTTCTGCCTTATCCCACTGTTTGGTAAGCATATAAAGTTTTAATAAAACGGTATGTGCCAGTCCGGCTGTAAAACGTCCATAGTTCTTATCCCCCTTTTTGTAATTGGCAGGCAATATTTTACTTGCTTCCGTAAGTTCGGTTTCAATGTATGTCTGCATTTCCTCTTCGCTGAGCCGGGGTAGGATTTTTTCCGCCATAGGATCCTTGAGAGTTTGTAGGTCGGCAATGGTAATCGGTCCGTAGAAATCGTAGAGAAGATAGGCCAGCCAACCTCTACCCAGACGAAGTTCAGCAATATATTGTTGCTTGAGGGTCTCATCCATTTCAATATTGTTGAGCCGGTCGATAGTCAGGGTCATTTTACTGATGTCATTCACATAAGCATAACTTTCAACGGTCAGCCAACTGCCGGCACCGGATATAGTGAGCGTGTTCCAATTGGCGTAATTGATGTGGTCCCATCCCCAGTTGCACATTCCATAATCACCGGCTTCATCGCTGACTATCTGTATGCCGGTTGCCACATTGAATATACCACCGTAGAAGCTGTTTTTAAAAGTGGCGTATGCAGCAGATGTTGTGATAGCGTCAGCATCTTCTGCCGTTTTCGGGAAGATACTGGTATTGATCTCACCATAGTTTTCGGAGACGAGTTCACAGGAAGCATTCAGCCCTGCGATGAGACAGCTTCCGAAAGCAAGATATATAAGTTTTGTAATTCTTTTCATGTTCAATTCTTTTAGGTTTATTTAGAATGAAATATCTACTCCGATGCTAAAGCTTGTGACGTTGGGATAAGCATTCGTGTTACTGTCCGTTTCCGGATCCTGCCCTTTCCAGTTGGTCCATACACATGGATTGTTGACGTCAGCATATACTCGCAGGCGGTTACAGATCTTTTTACTGATTGGGACAGTATAGCCTAATGTGATATTTCTGATGCGCAAGAATGAAATTTTTTGGAGAAACAGATCTCCGGTACCATAGGATGACTCGATAAAGCTGGGACGTGTACTTGTCTGATTGTCTGAACTCCAGGCATCCTTGAAAGAGATGGGCACGTTTTGCCCTAGTTTGATACGGTTTCCGTAAGATCCCCAAGCATCGTAATAACTGTTTGCTCCTGCTATTTTTCCTACCTGTCCGTACATATATATATTAAGGTCGAAATTCTTATAAGAAAAATTGTTGTTAAAGCCAAATATGAATTTAGGATCATTACGCCCAATTAAAACCATATCTTCCTCATCCAGTTTATCGTCTCCATTTATGTTTTTGAGTTTCACTTGTCCGGGAAGAAGTTGCGGTTGGTGGGCGGGGGCTTCCTCACCAGGTTGCAGCAAACCGTCGGCGACATAGGCAAAGACTCCGCGAATAGGATCTTGTTCTTTTTGATAGGCGGCAGGTTTCCAGTTTGGATCACGTTCTTTCCAGCGATCGTTATAAGTTGAGAATGTTAAATCAGTACTCCATGTAAACTGTTTAGTCTGTATATTTTGTGTATTCAGAGTCAGTTCCACACCATTACTTTGAGTCGAACCGATATTGGCTGCGATACTTTTCACTTCATTGTAGTGAGGGATAGCTTTGTCACTCACCAACAAATCGGAGATGGTACGCTGGAAATATTCGGCAGTCAGGTTGATTCGGTTATTGAAGAATCCCAAGTCCAGACCGATATTAAATTCGGTTGTCGTCTCCCAAGTCAGATTTGGGTTACCTAATTGTGATACATAGATTCCTACGTGTTGTGAATCACCAAATTGACTACCGTACCACGGATCTGCTCCATAATAGTCGAGGGCTCCGTTACCTACATTATAGTTACCGGTTTGTCCCCAGCTTAAACGCAGTTTCCCATTGGAAAGAATAGTGGAAGATAAACAGCTCAGGAATTTTTCTTCTGAGAAACGCCAGCCTGCAGATACGGAAGGAAAATATCCCCATTGATGTCCTTTGGCAAAGTTGGAGGCACCATCGGCGCGAAGAGTGGCAGTGAGCAGATATTTCTCTTTCCACGAATAATTGATACGCCCAAAGTAAGAACTCAAACTGCTGACTGAAGCATACGAGCCTACTGGGGGACGATTATAATTCCCTGCTCCCAGGTTATTGTACAAAAATGAGTCATTGATAAAATCCTGATTACCCGCATTCATTCCTTCAGTGTTGAACTTTTGATAGGAATAACCGAAAAGGATATTGAAGCTATGTTGCCCGAATACCTTTTGGTAATTGGCTGTCAAGTCCATTAAATAGTCGTTATTATCTTCTTGATCCAAGTATGCCTGACCGTTAACTGCCGCACCGTATTGGGTGGTTTTGGGGAGATAAGTTTTTCGTTTCTGATATTTGCGGTCGATACCCAAATTAGCTTTCAACTTCAGTCCTTGGATAGGTTCCACTTCTAAATAAGCCGAGCCCAACAATCGTTCCTTCACAGTTTTATCATTAATTTCGAGGAGAGAAACCGGGTTCGGGAGTTGAGGCATCTGCGGATTGGCCGAGTAATTTCCTTCTTCATCTCTAACGGGAACAGTCGGGTTGAAAGCAACGGCAGCAGTAATGATACCGGAATTTTCATTTTCGCCGTTTCCCAAAGGTACATTATCGTAGTTATTACGGCTGATATTGAAAGACAGTCCGGCCTTTACATACTTGGAAATCTGCTGGTCCAGATTTATTTTTGCAGTGAAGCGTTCCATGTCGTTGTTCTTCACTACACCTTGGTGTTTGAGGTAGTTGATAGAAGCCATATACTTTGTCTTATCTGTTCCTCCGTTTATAGAAACATTATGCTGGTGCATCAATCCGGTACGTGTAATTTCATCAAACCAGGGAACTGTCGGTGCATTGAGTATCTGATCATTTGAATATTTGGGTTTAAAGTCTGCGGCATCATCATTCGGTATCATATAATCTTCGTAAATACCTTCTCCTTTTTCTTTCAGCCATAGTTCGTGATAATATCGGTTGGTTTGATACATATAATCCTGTCCGTTCAACATCTTGAATGAGTTTTTCATTTTTTGCACAGAGACATTGGCGGAGTAGTTGACACTTGCTTTTCCTTCTTTTCCTCGCTTCGTAGTAACGATAATCACACCGTGTCCGGCTCTTGCACCGTAGATAGCGGTAGAACTGGCATCTTTCAGAACCTCTATTGACTCAATATCATTCGGATTGATGGATTCAAGGATATTATCAGTTTTACCGGCATCATAACGGTTGCCCGAACCAAGTGTAGAACTGGAAGAAACGGGAAAACCGTCGATGATGATAAGCGGATCATTTCCGGCACCGACAGAAGCAGCACCACGTATGTTGAAACTACTACCACCACCTACCTGTGCACTCGTCTGCACTACTTGTAAACCTGCTGCTTTCCCGGCTAACGCATGACTCACAGTCGTAAAGGTTTGTACGGGAGTTTCATCCATCTTGATAGAAGAAATGGCACCGGTCAAATCTCTTTTTTTCATTGTTCCGTATCCCACTACGACGACTTCATCCAATGCCTGTGCGTCTTCTTTCATTGTAATAGCTAGGTGCGCTTTATTTTTAGTGCTCACTTCCTGTGACAAATACCCTAAGTAAGATATTAGCACGTTACTACCTTCGTCAACGGTGAGTTGAAATTTTCCGTCAATGTCCGAGATAGTCCCATTTGTACCGTTCTTTTCTTTGATATTGGCACCGATAATGGGTTCTCCGTAATTGTCTGTAATTACTCCGCTGATTGTACTTTTTTTCTTTTGTCGAGTGGCTTGATTACTTTTCTTCTTTATAATGATATCTTTACCTTGAATTGTATAACTAACATTTTGTCCTATTAAAATCTGTTCTACTACCTTTTCTATGGGTAGGTTTTTGGCTGTTACTGTAATAATCTTTTGGGTATTCAGGTCACTTGCTGCAAATGTAAACGAATATCCATTCTGTTTCTGTATTGTTTCGATGGCTTGTTTTACTGTTACGTTTTTCAACTGTACGTTGATTTGCTGGGCAAAAGAGTTCAGATGAAGGCATAACATGAGCAGGACCATGAAAAAAACTTTTTTCTTAGTTTTCATAAGTCAATGAATAAATAATTGATAAATAAGATGAAAAGTTTAGGAATTTGTTTATATTTGCCTAAGCTTTCATCAACAAAGTCACAGTGGCTTTTAAGATAGAAGGTCAAAAGGGTCAGGGGGGCAAAGGAACCTGACCTTTTTTATATCTATCAGTGAGAGTAAAATCATGTCTTTTCAAAGTTGCTTCTCATATTTTTTAATTTTAAAAGGTTTCACAATCGGTTCATTTAGGAAGTGTGATCACAATATTTTTCCCATTAATGGTATAAGTCATTTTCTCGGTAGACGATAGTATTTCCATGATTTCCTGTATATTCTGTTCTCTTCTGCGGAAGTTTCCATAGAATCGAACCGAATTTAGGGCATCGTCTGCAATTGTTATTTTTATGTTGTAGCTTCTTTCAAGCTCTTTCGCAATATCAGGAAGTAGTGCTTCGTCAAAATAAAGACGATCGTTTGTCCATTCGGCACTATAAGCGGCCTTTGTCTTTGAAATCAATAACTTTCCGGTCTTTTTGTCTAATAACGCTTGCTGGTCCGGATGTAGTATTGTTTCTTTCTGCTTAGTATTGAGGGCTACTTTTCCTTCAAGCAAACACACTTTTGCTTCGAGGTCGTCCTCATAGTTCCTGAAATTAAACTTCGTGCCTAATACTTTGACATCCAATTCGTTGGTGTGCACTTTAAAAGGGATTTTTTTATTTTTAATTACCTCGAAATAAGCTTCTCCAGTAAGGCTCAATGTTCGTTCATTGATGCCAAAATTCTGTGCATAACTCATTTTTGAGCCGGCATTCAGCCAAACAAGTGTGCCGTCCGGCAGATATAGTTTGGTTTTCGAACCATAAGGCGCTTCAATGGTGATCTGAGTTAATTGATTTTGAATAACGCTTTTACCTGTTTGGAAAGCAATTGTTACGCATAAGAAAACGACTATCACCATTGCTGCGGCATACATCCATGGGCGTATCCGGAATACTTTACGTTGCTTGATACATTGCTGTGCGGCAACTTCTGTTTGTTTTAAGAATAGTCGGTAGGCTTTTTCTTTGTCGAAGTCCATGTCATTCGTTTCGTCCGATGCAGCCATCCATACTTCTTGCATATCGGAAAAATACTTTCTGTTTTCTTCCGTAGCATTCAGCCATTTTTGCAACGATTGCATCTCTTCCGGTGTCAGACTGTTTGTCAGATAACCGATAATCCAATCGTTGATTGTATCTGTATGTAGTGAGTGTTCATTCATAAATAATGATTGTCTTTATATATACTACAGTTTTTTCTTATAAGAGGGTAGGGTAGAAAGCGAAAATAATGCATAAAAAAGTTCCAAGTTCCTTTTTTAATATGACTAATGCACTCTTTATGTGGTATTTAACGGTATTAATAGAAATGCCTAATTCTTTTGAAATTTCTTCGTAGCTCATTTCCCGAAAACGGCTCATAGTGAATACTTGTTTACATACAGGAGGAAGTTTGTCTATCGCCTCTTGAATCTTATTTTCCAATTCTTGTTTTAATAGAATACCCAAAGGCTGTTGATTATCCGGAATAATATTTTGTAGTTGAATGCCCCCTTGCTCTATGGAAGAAAAACGTATTTCTACTTCTTGCTGTTTGAGTGCTAGATAATTAAGACATTTATTACGTACGGCCGTTATTAGATAATTGCGAAGGGGAGGAATGAGCTCTAAATTATCTCTAATTTCCCAAAGATGAAAAATAACATCGCTAACTATACTCTCAGCTTGTGTTTTATCTTTCAGTATGTAATAACTAAATTTGCAGAGAGCTACATAATGAAAGTCATACAAATACTTGTATGCTTCATTATCTCCCGCTTTTAGCTTTGTGATTATGATTTTTTCATCAATTGGATTCATGTGCGTGTCTTTTCATCTTTGCAATATTCGGATAATATATTGAAAAATGCAAATTAATTGCAAAAAAAATACTCTTTCCCTTTTTCTCGTTGAAGAAGCATTGTTATCCGAATAATTCTCTTAATTTGTGCCATTAACTTGACTAATACATCCATGGAACACACTGAAACTTTGAATAGACAAATCATCTGCCATCCTACACCAATCGTACCTTATGTTATTGAATATTAGTATATTAATAGGGTGTAGGATAGTGGTGTAGGATGGTTGCAGATGCGGTGTATCCTACACCTTTCCCTCGCCCATCCTTATGCCTTGCTTTACTTATCCTTACACACTTTCTTTACCATCCTGCTTTTCGCCAATTGTTTCCTGCGTATGAAACTTTAGTTTCACCCGCTTGAAACTCTAGTTTCCTCTGCCTGAAACTTTAGTTTCCCCTGCTTGAACCTTTAGTTTCATTTGCTTGAACCTCTAGTTCCCTGTGGTGAAACTACATTTTCTGTTACTTGAAACTGTCTGTTCTACCGCTCTCTTTCAGCTCTTGATACTTGCTTTTCAGTCATTACTACCTGTCTTCTCAGTCATTAATAGCCTATGTATTGAGTATTAACACCCTGTACATAGGTTGTTAATATCCTCTATGTGAGTTATTAATATCCTATATATTGGTTATTCCTATCCCGTATTTAGTCTGTTAATATCCTGTATATCTATTGTTTACGGTTCCCCTTCATCGTCTTCCGTCGGGTGATAGGCGGGTGATAGGTGACAGGTGTGGTGATAGGTTGACAGCAACCTATCACCATGCCTTAACCCCCGATGAACAGGGACGCTTATGATTACAGGTGATAGGTGATAGAGGAAAGTGCGAAAAACTTCTGTGTGTATCCGCCTTGCCCGCTTCCTTCTTTTTCCCTTCGCGCACACACATACGCGCGCATGAATATAATAATGTGCCTTTCCTTCCAGCCTTTTTCCCCGCCCCGTCCATTCTTTAAAAAAAATGTCCCGTCACTTGGTTATGTTTCAGCGGTTTATCTTTTCCTTTCCAAAATACTTCAAAAAAATAGTGGAATATATTTGGAGCGTATCCGAAAAGCGAGTACTTTTGCACCCGCTTTCCAGGAGAGGAGAGCCTTGCGGAATTGACATGATGACAAAGCGTAGGACCGCTTAACTATAAGAACAAAAAAGATCCGGAAAAGTTTGGATTATAATAAATAAAGTTCTTATCTTTGCAGTCCGATTCGCAAAGGAACGCGGTTTTTCCGTTTATCGTTTTCGTCCCTTCTTTCCCTTTCGCCAAGAGAGCCTGAGAAACGAACCGAAAAAGAAAAACGAAAAAAAACTTCCGAAAAGTTTGGCAGTTAAAATAAAACCCCTTACCTTTGCACCCGCTTTTGAAAACGAAGCGCAAGTTCTTTGAAATATTGATAAACAATACAAGTAGTACAAGTTAAAATAGAACCGTCAATGCTTATATAAATATAGGTATAGGAATAGAGTCAATAAATTGTACGGCATCCTGAACAGAGCAAAACGCTATCCTTAGGGATAGATAAAAATACTTTTACAATGAAGAGTTTGATCCTGGCTCAGGATGAACGCTAGCTACAGG
>OOBR01000740.1_pt1 | contig 26514 bp, 55 predicted proteins | sample 1671281 | NCBI WGS metagenome assembly OOBR01 (sample SAMN06348140, study PRJEB24527) | human gut metagenome | biome: human gut; feature: ankylosing spondylitis patient; material: feces | host: Homo sapiens | place: China | collected 2015-10
TAATATTAATATATATAATATTATAATAGGGCATTTTGAACGCACAAAAAGCCAGACCTTCCGGCATCTGATCCGGCATGATCTGGCTATATTTTTTTCCGTATTTAGTTACGATTCCGCTTTGTCAGTCCTGCCCCTTCCTGAGTTCCGTCGGCTTCATTATATCGAACATAACAGAATGATTTCAAAAAGTCAAGTAAAAAAATGTCGTTGACTTTTTGACGGTATTGTGCTATGAATAATTATGTCAGGACTTCGGCGGCAGTTCTGTACCTGTCCTAAAAGCCGCCACAAAAAAGCATTATAAAAGCCCCTTGGAATTTTCCAAAGGGCTTATTTTGTGTTCCAATATTCCGGCTTGTTTGTGATTATCCTCTTGCTCCCTTGTTTAATCGTTAATTTTATACATATGCCTGCCAGTTATTACTTTGATTTTTCCTTTGAATCTCTAGTATTTTGTCATAACTGTACCATGTACCTCTATACTGATATGAGCATCCTTTGAGGCATCCATGTTCGACGTCCACAAAAAACTCTGCAATTCTTTCCTCGTTTCCGAAATCATCCACCGGAAGCAGGTCTTTTTTTACTCGTATTTTCTGAGATTTTCCCCAGACAGTAAAGTTTTCAATCTGGTATGTTTCTTTCAGCTCAGAAATAATATAACCGCTCTGATTATCAACTCCGAGCTTTCCTTCGAAACTCCTGTAAATTTCCTGCATTTCTTACCCTCCTATATTTCCCCGTCTGGGGTTCTTCTTTTGTTATCTTTATTATAATATAAGTGCGTTAGATTGTCAATATATCTATGTGCGTTATTTTAATATTTTTTCAAGTCTGTCCAGTTCTGCAAGAACGGTATCTCTAATAAATGCGCTATTGCTTTTATTAAGGTTTAATTTTTCAATGCGTTCTTTGGTGTCCTTGGGAAATACTATATTAAGTCTATAGTTGTTTTTTTCATATGTTCTGACTGCTTTACGCTGTGCTTCTGTTGCCATAACTCGACCGCCTCCCGTTTCGTTTTTCTTCTATTATAATGTATGTGCGTTAGATTGTCAATATATCTATGTGCGTTATACATTATGCACAATTTTGTCTTTTATATATGTGCGTTATTTGGTTAGTATTCCGCCTTGTATATGTGCGTTATATATAGTATTATAATATCAACGAAGGGAACACAAGAACAGGAGGAAAGACAAAATGAATAAAGATTATTTAAGCAAACTTAACTGGGCAGTCTTCACAATGATCGACCGCAGTACACAAGACGACCGCAGAAGCAAAATAAGCGTTGCTGGTTTATTTGCTTATCCGGCAAATGCAGAGGACTTTATAAAAACGCTCCCGAGTGAACACGAGTGGTACATACTTGATCTTGACCGCTTAGAGCGGTTCGAAGAATTTTACAATTATGTTCAGGACATCAATAAAGAGTATGGAGAACGCGCAATATTTCATATTAATGACGGCGGTTTTCTGGTTGACGAATTAAACTGTTTTCGCTCAATCCTTAATATCTGGACAGATACAAAAATCAATTAATTTCTCCGGCGGCGGTCAAGCCGTAGCCTCAACGCAACCGCCGGACTTTAAAAAAATAAAAAGAGAGGTAAATGAACTATGAAAAAATACACACTTGAAACATTAAAGAAAGAAAACGAGCTTTTCGACAGCTATTATGGGCTTGATGAATCAGACGTGGAAAAAGTAAACCGCATTATCGAAATGATTGAAAGATCACGTTCTATAGACGTTATTCAAAAATATGATGTAGTAGAGTATACAAACGAATACGGAGAATATTTCCCAAAAGCAACCGCGACAATGAAGAGAGGGGGAAATATAGAACTTTGTGAAAATGCCGGAGTGCATTTGAGTATTTGTGATAGTAAGTTATGTGGTAGTGTTTCAGGCGGTGCATTCAACCATCACAAAGAAAACGAATTTGCATATAAAGGCATGTCAAGCAATACTTTTTGGACTTGGGGAAATGCTGGGGCTTGCGCAAATGGCGGAATCTATTTTACTGCAACAGTTAATTTGTGGGAGTGTAACGATAATAAAGAAATGTTTTCCACAAAAACACATGATAAATATTATTTGTCATATAGAAAAGCAGAAAACAACGGAGATTATCAATATTTTGCTTCTAAAGCTGGAATGAATAGCTATGCATGGAGGACTGAAGAAGATATGCAAGCATGGTTGAGAACTAAAAGAGCAGTTGTGACCGAAAAAAATACATGGGGCGGTGCTGTTATATGGACATACAAAGAAATAGAACATCATCTTTCTGATATAGAATTTGACGCATTAAACGCGCAAGAAGATATTTTCTTGATGAACGGCAGTAAAAGACGTTGTAAACGTGTCTATGATGATAAGAATTATATCTTGCATACATATTTTGTCTGGTACTGGGAAGATGATACACAAGAATTTTATGCAAGAATGAACATTCAAAACAAAATTATTGATTCTTACGAGGTGGATTATCGCAAAAATGAAGTTAATAAAATCGCGCTCGAAGAATTAAGAAGTGGAATTGTAAAGCCGCTTGAAGTTAAATTCAATTAGGCTGGCAAGCGTACCGGGGAGCATTTCCCCGGCGGTCTTTTAACAAAAATTTAAGGAGGATAAGAAAACATGATCAAGATTGATATGTGGTACAACGACAAAAAGGAACAGGCAACCGGACTTGATATTCAGTTTAATGATTTAGGCTGTTTTTATTCTGGTAATATTAGAATTTTCGGTAAAATGGTTGGTGATTATTACGCGGACAGCGTACAAGAAATTTGTGAAGCGTTCCCGCATCTGAAAGAAAAAATAAACGCTTGTTTGAACTAAATAAAACAATTCCGGGCGGGGCTTTCCCGCCTGTTTTCCTAAATTGGAGGGTCTAAAAATGAACAAAACATTTATATCTTTTGCAAAAAAATACAATATGCAATATACAGAAGTAAATTTTATGTACGGTTTGACGGGGTATAGATTCGATTTTGGTTTAAACGATTATAATACAATGAGCTGGTGCAAATCCATGTTATCCACTCATAAAAATTTAATTGTAGAATCTAACATTTATACAATGTGCGTAACAGTTTATGATCGCCAGGAAAGAGAAAAAGCATGTGCTTTTTATGAACTAGTAAAAAAGTTGCATGATATTTTCAACTTAGAATATCACGAAACAAAGGACGGCAGCCGGGCATATGATAAAGTTGTCGGATTTGTTGAATTGCATCAGGAATACAAACCCGCTTTTGATAGTATTTATAATTAATTTTTTTACCGCTTTACGGCTTTAGGCCGTCGGCACGCTCACGACGTGCGAAACGGTTTCCTTTGCGCTACTTTGTTATATTTGCCTTTTAACGGCTTTTAATTGCTTCATGGTACATTTTACCGCATACGGCTATAAAATCATTTCTAGGAAATTTTACGCAATCAATTAAAAGGATTGACGGCAAAATATAACGGGCGTATTATGGTTATATATGTCAATGTGGATAACTGCCAGCTTGGATTCTGTCCAGGTCTATGGCTGCATCTATTCCGGATCGCTTCGGGCGGTCTTATTTGTGAACCATTTTTACACGCTGATTTTCTGGCAGTCTGTCCAGTTCATGCAGTTCTTGCCGGTTTATTATTCTTGCAAGCGTTTATTTGAGTTTTACAGCCGTTTATATGCTTACATGTGCATTTTATCGACTGTAAATGTAAAATTGATTTTAGGCACGTTTACGGGCTTGCTAGATATATTTATATGTGTGTTTATATTCCCGTTCGTGCTGTAACGCTGTATTTTGACTTTTAAGTCGTTTTATATTGTCACCTGATAAAGTATAGGCTTATGCCGTTTGAATTGATTTTAGATGCAATTATGTAATCAATTACAATGTTCCTAGTATGATCGTGCGCATCGTCGCATATAATATATGCGTTGGTGTCCTTGCCTTCTGATTGGTTAACATTCTAATTAGCTTTTGATTTTTGGTATCGGATGACGGCATACTTTGCCGCATGTATATTCCTTGATGCATCATCACTTTACTATGAAGCCTCACGAGTGCTAATTTTCACAGACATTCAAAAAGACCCGAAGCATGGATTTTGAACGAAAAAAATCATTTTTCCATGGATACGGGTCATTTTATAATTTTTATTTATTTGTAATTTTGTACAAATATTTTTATAGCATCTATTTTGGGACTGTGGAAAATGTAAAATTATTTCAATTTATTTAGATGATCTACTTTACCAGTGCTTCTTTTCTTCTTTATTGCGGTTCCACTTTTCATCCTCTGTTCTCGTTCTTCCTGTTTTTTGGTCTTCGATTTCTTTCTCAATGAGTTTCCAGTACTATACCCCATATTTTCCCTCCTTATCCTTGATCTTCTGACTTCTGGTCTTGAAATTGATGATTTCCACGTCCGTATTGAGTTCAGGTGGTATTTTCCCTACAACGATAACTCGGAGCGGCTCTATGCGCCTTTCCATTTCTTTAAAGCCTATACAGAATTCTTCTCTGGATGCTCTGGATTTAATTCTTCCATTGGTGCAACATGCTACGGTGCTTCTTTTTGGCACACCATCAAAAGCCCAGTCATAGCAATACTCTGGAGGTATGCTCACGTTAGGAATCACCTTTATCTCGTTCATACTGAGATAATGAGCCATGGCATGATTTCTGTATTTGTTCCAGATATTCATAGCAAATGGCATACCATTTTCACCGACTGCCATTGAAAAGTCTGGTGCGATCACGCTCTTGAAACATTTCAAGTGTTCCAGGTATCTATCTGGATTATTCCATAGCTTTTCAAATTCGCAGTCATGGATATAAAAGTTGATGCTTAATTCTCGATGATTCTTTATCTTTCGGCTGAAACTGTCTTTAAAATCCACTGTGTCTTGTGGTATTTCGTCCACATACCTGTCCATCATTGGAATTTGGTATTTGCCGTCCAGTTCGGCTCCTGTGAGCATATATTCTTTCATGGTATCGTATGCAGTATGGCTGATTCCCTGTGCAATCATGAAAATTCCTCCAGAAAATAAAAAAAGACACAGAATCCTCATTCTCAGATCGGTGTCATCGTTAGTATACAATATATACTATCAAATATTCTATTTTATGTCAATTTACATGATATGTACGGCGCATTTATTATTAGCACTTACATAATGCGACTCCTATGGCATATAGTTTGTGCTAAAATTTCTTTAACTGTATTTCAATATTTCCATTGACTATAATTATTTTTGATATTATAGTTTTTAATATACGGTTTTTGTTTTGCTTGTCAATGTGTTCCCACACATCGGCAAGCTTTTTTATATTATCGTATACAAATTCTTTCTTCTGTGAGTTATCCGGGTTCTTCATCTCGTTCTGTATTTTTAGTTTTAGTTCATCTATACCGGATTCCGTTTCTTTTATCATCTCCAGAACCGTATCATTTCCCTCAGCATAAAGAGTATACAGACGTTTTAGCTTCGTTTTCTCTTTTTGGAGTTGTTTACTCAAAATGTCCAGACAGCTTTCTCTTTCTTTTGGCTTATGCGATGATAAATTGAGGGAAATCTTTAAAATCTTATCTTCAACCTGCTTTTCAATATCTTCTGCCCACTCAAGCGAATTGTTGCAATTCGGATTATAATTTGGTAAGTACGACATGCCGTTATCCCTTGAATAGCAATAAATTTTATGCTTTCCATGAGTCCACTTCTGATATCTCATCTTGCACCCGCACACTCCGCAATAGCACAGCCCCGTCAAGAGCTGATTCTCGTGATTAACACAGAAGCTTTTACTTTGCTTACGAGTTTTTCTTAATTCCTGGGCTAATTCGAATACTTTAATATCGAAAATTGGTTCATGTCTTCCCTTATATAGTTTCCCTTTATACGGAATCATGCCAATATTTACAGGACTGGTAAGAACCTGTCGTGTAACAAACTCGCTTTTAAATCCTATCAATTTCTGTATTCGAACATCAGAATAACCGGATATATACAAATTCATAGCTCGCAAAGCCATTTCTTTGCGTTCTGGTATGGGAACTAAGATTCCGTCTTCTTTGCTATATCTATAGCAATAAGGAGTGTTGCCACCTCCCATCCAATATCCCTGTTTCACTCTCTCCAGCATACCGCCACGCATTCTAAGCAACATAGTATTTTTGTCAAGTTGCGCAAACACTGCCATCATCTGAGTGTATGCTTGCTCCATTGGGCTGTCGTAGCTTACACTATCATGCACGCATCTAAAATCCACCCCATTAGGTATGAATACACGTTCAATTAAGTATATTCCATCGACCATGCTTCTTGATAATCGATCTAGTTTAAACGCTACAACACATTTTAATTTTTTCTTTGAGCAATCATTAATTAAGCGTTGCAATGCTGGACGATTCATATTCGAACCTGTGAAGCCGTCATCCTCGTACCAATCAGATATAATCAATTGATTTTTTCTACAATAATTTTCAATATCTCTTTTCTGACTGTCTAATCCATTTCCCTCTTCGGCCTGTTTTTCTGTTGATACACGCAAATACGCAACACATTCCATGACTATTCCTCCTTTGTGTAGAAATGTGCCGCACATATCATGTTACGACACATTTTACACTACAATATTTTTGCGGTCAACCTAAGCATTCAATTATGATTTTAATAATTTCTTCTGGCAGTTCAATTTGTTCGATGTCAATTTCTTTTCCATCAATCGTAACAATTGCCATATGCTCACCTCTCATTTCACAAAATCAAAAATATTCATCTGTCCTTGTATTTCTTCTATTTCATCTTTTGTAAAAAATTTGCAGGCTGTCCAATTCGGATTCCAGTCAGCATCCAGTTCGTAATTTAAGCATTTGCATCTTTTAACGTTTTTAAACATCCTACATTCAAAGCATTGATGTTCATAGTTCGTACCGCCCGAACGCTTGTACATTTCGCTGATTCTTCTCATAGGCTGATGTCCTTCCATAATTCCGGGCATCTGACAAAGTCATGCTCGCATTCTGCATATATGACGCATTTGTGGCAATCATGCCTACCAATTTGCTTTGCGTATTGTCGTATTACTTTCCTACATATAAGCACCAGTTCTGGCGTGATATCTAACTTTTCGTCTTTGCCCTCCATGCTTTTCTCCTTTTCTTTGTTGCTGCATATTCAAATTTGCCTTCTTTTACGCAATCTCTTGGGTCACATCCTCGACTATGGCCGACCATAAAAATATAATCGCACGGTTGCATTTTCCCTGATGTGCCGTTTGATTTCGGATAGAACTTGCAGTCTGTGCATTGACGATTAGTCAAATTCTGAATTTCTTGTGGCGTCAATTTTCTCCACGGTTTACGCTTGTTTTCCATTTTCACCGCCTTGAATCTTTTTGATAAGTTCCTGTTTCATTGCATCCGCTATGTGTTCCCTGACTGATTCTTCAGGAAAGGGGATTTCCAATGATCGCTCTAAAATTCTGTTTGTAATGCGGTCATCATATTTCAATCGGGAAATAGGATAATTACTGGTGAAAATTGTGGTTTTCTTGTCCACATACCGACCATTGATGATTCCGTAGAATTTTTCATTAATCCAATCTTTCCCAGATTCCGCACCAAAATCGTCAATAATCAAAATATCCGCGTAAGTCAAATCACTAATCAGCTTATTCTCTGCGTTTTTTCCTCGTTCTCCCCATGTTGACTTTATCTCATCAAGAATTTTTAGGGATGTTGTGAATTTTACCGATTTCTGATGTTTTTCTATCATCTCATTTGCCATGCTACATACAAGCCTTGTCTTTCCAGAACCTTTAGTATTTGAATATATGTACAGCCCAATTCCCTGTTTCTGCATCTGTTGGATATTTTCGAGCCAATATTTAACAGCTTTTGCCGCCTGTATGAACATTTCCTTACTTTCTGGAAGTTGATACACGCTGCTTTTCATATTTGAAAATCTGCATTCTTTGTACATATCCGGCATTTCAGCAAATTGCAGCTGGTTCTGTAAGATCATCTTCTTTCTGATTCCGCAATGGCATTCTTCACAATATGGAACGCCATTATCGTCCCTTGACCATATCCAACCAGAACCACTACAATCAGGACAATCAGTCTGCAAATGGAGTATCTGAGATTTTGCTTCCTCCGCATTGATCGAATGGGATAAGCGGTTTGACATGCGCTTGAGCTGTTCTACCGGTTCCATGCTTGATGTCGCCTCCTTTTATAACATTGTAGTTTCCTTCCAAAACTTTTGTAAAATTATTCGGCTTTACGAACCAGTCAAATGTTATCATCCATCCGCGGTTATTCTCTCCTCGCAGAAAATCACTGTAGCGAACGTTGTTGATTGCACTAAGGACTTCATCAATTCCGTATTCACGGATTCGCCCTTTGAGTAACTGACATCTTTTTGATGATGGTTTAATATCGCGTATTGGATTGATGCCAACTTCCTGTAATTTGTTCCATTCTTCGATGACGCGTCGGACATCAGTCTGACAAATAGTATCTTTAGATACTATTAATTTATTATCTTTCTCTTTATCTATATCTATATCTTTATCTAAACCTATATCTTTCTCTGCGTGCGTCTTTGTTGCGTCTTTGTTGCGTCTATTGTGCGTCTGACGGTTTGAACGCTCTATTAATTTGGTATCGTCAATAACATTTCCGCTTGCTAATGAATAGCTTCCATTCTCTTTTAAAAGCAACATCCTCTTTTCGTCAATATATGAAGTTTCCGTGTATCTATCTCTTGACAATGTGTTATGCATTCGCCAGTGCTTGATTACTATCACACCGTCTTCAAACGTAAGAACGAACCTTTTTGCAATCAATAATCGCAGGTCGTCTTCACTTGCTCCTGTGATTTTCATTATCCTTTTTGGATTTCCAATGAATCCATCATCGTCAGCCCTCATATTCAAGTGAAAATATAAGCATTGCGTTGTTGCAGGCATATCTAAGAACGCATCACTGTCAACAATTTTCATGGTAAACATTCGTTTCTGAGCCAATCATCTCACCTCTTTATTTGCTTCTTTGCGTTTATCGCAATCATCATAGTATGCTTTATTTTCCATTTTCCCCACTCCAATCTAATTTCTGTCCGCACTTATCGCAATATTTCCCTTTTGATTTCAGTTTCAACCGTCCGCCGCAGGTTGGACAAACAACAATATTACAATTTTCATAAGCAAGGCTTGCAGTATCATCTGGTTTTGTTTTATCAATCGGCTTCCTTGGAATCTGCTTTTTCAACGCTTTAATGGCTTCCATTCTAACTTCATAAGTACAGTTACCACCATAGGCTGTATCATCATAGCTTAATTCTTTTAATGCTTCTTCTGGTTTCATGTTAATCCTCCTTCGAAAACAACATTTCAATTCTTAATCACTTTCATATTTTTATTCCAACTACCTGAAATCGTGCCATCTGGATGAATAATAAATTCTCTGCAAACATGATCATCTTCTGTTTTCTCAACTTCACTTAACATTTTCATATTTGAATAACTAAAAGTAATTAATGTATTTTTACATTTCCATATTTCATATACATAATAATCTTGAATTGTTTGCTCTACTAACTCAAAATGATTATATGCATATTCAAGAATCTCATCGTATAACTTCTCTTTATCATCATATTTAATTCCACTCTGGTCACTCAACTTCATGAGCTTTCTAAAAGATAAATCATCCGCAAACGAATACGCATCTATCATTTCTAATACATTTTCAATCGTATTTGCGTCACATAATACACATTGCAATCTCATTTTTGTTTTAACTAATTTACCTTTGATACGTTTTAAGTCAGATAAGGAAGGCATATATGTATCAAAAATTTCATTATTTCTCTTATCAGAAATTGCATGGCGACTAATATCCACAAAATCAAACAACCCATCAATTTTATCAAGATTATCTTCTAAATATTTACCATTTGTATTCATTGTAAGAAATTTAATATTATGATTTCTTAATACATCACATAGTTTGTCAAACTTCTTAAACAACAATGGTTCACCACCTGTGACGGAAACAGAATATAAAATACCAGCATTTTCCATTTCAGTTAACATTTCATCAACTTGTTTTACGAAATACTCTGCATTTTCACAGCGTTCAGCGTTCTGCTCCACACAGAAGAAGCATTTTGCATTGCATACATCAGTTAATTTTAAATGTAAATGCCATAACCATTCATTTCTTTCTACTAAAATTTTATTGCCGAATAAATTCACTTCCATTTTATCATCATAAGTGATGGGCAACTTCTCAACATTGCACTTATGAATGTAATCTTTTATGTCTTTGATTTGTGCAAACATAAATATCTCTCCTATTCTTTCAACGAAAACGCTGTTTCAGGCATTATTTTGAAGCTTCTCTAGCTTCTTCTCGGCTTCTTCACGGGTGAGGAATACTGTTTTACCAATTTCACTCATTGGAAAAGCTCCTGTTATTGAACCGATAGAGTTTTCGTAATAAAATATAATTTCATCTTCTATTCCTACACCTGATTCTACATAACTGTCGCAATATCCATATGAGTATGCGTTTATTTCATACGATTCCGGATATCCAAAATCGTTATCCCACACCATATCTCCGACCTTACACGGCAATCTCACAAGCAAGCCCTGTTCTTCTAAATCTTTGTAAGACTTCAATTCTTCCAACCATTTAGCAACTTGTCCGTATTTATCTGCACAATCATTACTACTGATAAAACTGTTAGGAATAATGATGGTATTTTTCTCTTTGTTTATTCTGTTCTTTCTCGCTACATCTTTGGTGTATTTAATAGCGTCGTCAAGTGTTAATCTCTCCATCTACTCCACCTCTTTCAATTTCTCCACTGCCAGCTTCAAAGATTCTACAAACTCATCATTCAACGCTGCACGATCTGGATTCTCGATAAACTTCTCAATATTTTTAATTGCTTTCTCTTCGGGTGTAGGAACTGTCCATTTTCCTACTTTTGCAATTTCAAGAAGTTCATCTATATTATTTTCCCAATTACGTGTATTGCACAAATCCGTGTTGCACTTATTATTCCTGTTGTCCAACACACATCCTATACATTCACGTTCGCAACAATTGCTTACATCTGCAATCCGTTCAGCAAACTCTCTTGCAGACATTTCTTTTGTGCCGAGGAGTTCTGATGCTTCGTAGAAAGTTGAGTCTGGGCCAATATGTGCTTCGCGGGTAACATCTTTGTCTTCATAAAATTTTAAAATGTCTGGAAAATGTTGTTTTGGTAATGGTCTGCAATAGTTTTTTGTAGGCCATTGGAATCCCTGTTTTTCAGCTTCTTTAAGAAGCATTTCGTTTTCCTCTTTTGTTCTAACCAGAACACATGTATTTCTTAAATCAATCATCAGAACCTCCTCCTATAATTTCATCAATATCCATTTGCTTTATTCCCATTACCATTTCGTATTCTTTAACTTGCTTGTCTGTAGCAATTTTTAATTTACTAAGCAAATATTCACCACACCAAGAATCTTTATATCCAGATACCATAACAATAAAATCATCTTCTTTGTCATCAACACATTGATAACATGATATACTTCCTAAGTTTCCTTTTAAATTATTCGGATCATTTAAATCAACACTTGTATCTGTAATTACAAATGTTCCAATATCTACTGGGAATGTTATAGTAAAACTCATATTTCACCTCCTATATGAAATCATGTGTTCACAACTCAGCTTTTTCATGATTTTCCTGTAATCTTATCAATACAAGCATTCCAGCCAACCGCAATAATATCTTTGTTAGCTTCCACATTGTCAATTGGAACGATATATTCTTTTTTCTCCGGTAGTGGCTTCAATGGACACCAATTAGGAATCACATCATTGTTTGGAACTCTCCTACCATTCATTGCTCTGCACCAAAATCCGCTTATAAATTTACATTTTCCGCAATTCTCTGGTGTATCCATCACTAATACTGATTTACTCATTTAATTCCTCCTGTAATAAATCTGGATTATCAAAAATATTGCCAACCACTTCCATTTCGCACCTGTCGATATAATCTTTGGTCAGTGGCATTGGCCAGCAGAATGGTTCGCATCTGCTGATTGCATCTGTCGGAATAATCTCGTAATACCATCCGATAACTTTGTCTACTATGGAGCCGGTTTCAATATTTCTTACACCAAATTCTCCAAATAGCACTTTTGCAAGGTCTTTTGGGTTTCCATGGCACATCAAAATGTCATTCTCTCAAATTTTATTACCGTTCTTGTCGCAAAGTCCTGTGAACTGACAGATGTTTTTCGGAAAACACGTATATAACTCCCAATTTCCACTAGTTTCACTGATAGCCCGTCTTCCGTCTGAAGCACTGATGAGATTCCCCACTACCCATTATCCATTATCAATCCGCTTTCCCTTGAAAAGAATTTCTCTCATTCAACTCCACCGCCTTTCACGATTTCGATTGCTCTGTTCAGTCCAGCATTATATCCTTGATGTACGTCAGATAAGATACATTCTGATTCAACGAATTTATCTCTTTTCAATTCACTAATAACCTTGTCCACATCAAAAACTGTCGGCTGTTCGTCAATAACTGCACCTATTGCAAAATCCATATCCGAATTTCCAAGAGAGTCAATTATTTTGTCTGCATCAATCAGTCTGCTCATATTCTATTCTCCTAACTGTTTTAAAATTTCTTTTGCGATTTTATTACTTTCCTGCATGGAAATTCCCCATCCATTATATTTTCTGTGGCATTCATCACAGTTCCATTCACCATTATCACTTTCTTTAATTTCGCTATTGAATCTGCAATTATCGCAATACATATGATCGAGAGTGCTATAAATGATGCTTGCAATATCGTCTTGTTTGCTATTAGCATCGTCTACGTGTTTCTGCTTTGGACATTTATATTCTTTCATTTATTTTTCCTCCCACACTCCCAGCAACCGCATTCTCTCATACAGTACAGCGACGGTCTTGCGCCTGTATCCGTAAAAGTCCTTCGGATTCATCGGGATATATCTTTCTTTGCTGATTTTCCTGTAGCTTTTCCGGTGTAAGATATTTTCAATAACCATATCCGCTATCACCGTGTTCTTCGGGCAAGCTGACAAGGCAGCACTGGTAAGCAGGTATCCGTACTCTGCCGGGAAGTCTTTCAGCATCGTATTCAGTTTTTCAATATCCTCAGCCGGAATACCGTAGTCTTTCAGCTTTTTGTTCCTTGTCAGCATACCGTTCTCCTTTCTAATCGTCTGGGTGGTGCTTGTCGTACATGATCGCTACACATACAAAGCCAACCACTCCGAATATGATTCCAAGTGTAAGTCCTAATAAGAATGTAATCATGGCTCGTCCTCCTTATATGGTTCTGGTAGTGGCATCCAGGCAATAACACAGTCTTTATCATCCCATTTTCCATTTTCGATACCGCACATTCCCGTGAATGGTTCTTCCTGTCCGACAAGCTCTCCGTCTAAAGTAGTGATATATGTTCCGTCTTCCGGTAATCTCTCACTGACTGGAATCCAACCATTTTCTTTCTCGTCCTGTTCCAGATCATCCTTAATCTGTTCTATCATTTCCAGAACATCACTTGCTAAAACCATCTGGTGGTCATCCACAAGTTTCTTCATGAAATCATGATAATCCGATAATCTGTCTTTGATATGGCTCATACTTCCACCTCCTCGTAAGTCTTTTTGAATATATCTGGTTTGCATGGATAAAGCTCTCCATGAACACCACGGATGATGTAATCACCAATATTCGCCAGATGTTCGCCCTCTAGTGTCTTAATAACCAATCCGCCCGGAGCCTTCCAATGGTCAATATAGAAATTCTTACCTTCTGCCGACATGTACTGGTCTGTACACTGATAGTCCGTCAGAAAATCGAACATTTCTCGATGATTTGTACCAGTCCACTGTACTGCATCAATTACAACCGGCTTCTTTCTGTACTTCATACTTCCACCTCCGAATCCTCTGGTATCTGAAAGACCATATTCTTTTTAAAATTTTTTATAAGTTCTTCGGAACCATTGACGTGAATATCGTTTGATTCTACAATTGTTCGATGTCCTGTAAATCCTGTCAAAAAAGTACAAGTAATTTTGTATTCTTCATAGGCTTCCTGAATCATATCCAGTACTTTCATGGCTTTTACTTTGGTGGAATAATGACCCAATGAAATATATTCATCTTCTCCTGGATTCATCTGACTCCAACAAATGATTTCTTTGCCATTGATATTGTTGATGTTTATAACAATATTCTCAAACTTTACCAGAGATATCTTATTCTGACTTCTGATTAACATTTTGCGTCCTCCTTATCTTTCTCACAGAATCCTCTGTGTTCATGCACTGAATACTCGATTTCCACAACTCTGTTTCATGTATGCGAGTTTTTCTCCTGTCAATTCGCATTTGTGTTTTCTTTTATTCAGATACTTACAAGTTCCGTCACAGTAGCTCATTTTTTGCCCTCCTAATATCTGTCAAATTCAATATTGTTGTCTGAACAGAATCTGTATGAATCCTCTCTGATTTTCTTAACTTTACGTATGACAACTTCTTTTGCTTTGCTGACAGCTTCGTTAAAATCCTCTGTTCTGAGATTGTAGTTGAAAATACCCAATGTGTTACAGTTAAGGAACAGCGTATCTCCATAGCCAACGTATTTGTGAATAACGATTTTTAAAGAATTGTATTCCAAGGCGAAAATACTTCCAGTTTTAGGTTCTTCGCCATACTTGGCGTTACTTTTAAATTTCATTTCCCATCCTCACTTTCCCTATGTAAGCAACTACATGGTTAATCAACAAAACTCCATCTGTCCATCATCAATAAACTTCTTTTTCTTCCGGCTTAATGTATCGCCCTGCTGTTTCAATCTATCTACACGGGCTTTCTGGTTAAAGTTCGCCATATAATCATCGTCAACTTCTGGCGGTACTTTTAGAAAGTATTCTTCTGGAAGTGGAAGATTATGTTCCTCGCAACAATTTGCAATCTCATTTCTGTATGAAAGAATATGGTTTCTGGTTAGATTCATATTGCATCCATCTGTCCAGAACGGATCATTACAGCCATTTTCGTTGATGTGTTCCCAGATAGCACGCTCATGTAATAGATTTTCTCTTAACAGCTCTAATTCCTGTTCCGGTGTTTTCTGCTTCATTTTCCTTCTCCTTTCGCTCATGTAAACAACTGACACGCTATTGTGCAGTCCTCCATGATTTTATACTCCCATCTTCTTAACCAGATTTTTATTCAATCCCTCTTAACATCAAGCTTAATTTGCTGTAACAAGGGCAAATTCTTGTGTGATCGTAAATATCTTCCAGCAAGATGCAAAATGGAAACATCTGTTTTACTTCATAGATATGTTCTATTCCGTCCTCACCACGTTCTGCGTATTTGATTCTTTTTCCAACATGCAAATCAAATGCATTGGATATATATGCTTTAAGCCCATATATGTTCACTTTGCTCATTTTTGTGCACCAATCCTTCCTTAAAAGCTACTATTGCAGCTTCCTTACTGTGATGTATTTTTGTTATGGTTTTACATTCTGTGCATTCACACCAATATAAATCTCCTCCATAATGCCGGTTATAATCTGCGAAAACATGAAAACGATTCCCGCATTTAGGGCAAATCCTACTTTTACCATTTTCAACATTAATTCCCATTCTTTCATTAAACATCGAACATTTCCTCGTTATCATCACCAGAATCGAAATCTGACGTTTCTTCGTAATCAATTGATTTATTTCTCGACATATTCTTGCCACGTTCCACCAGTTCGGCTCTCTGCTCTTCTGTCAGAATCCGTGGTGCATGTAATTTTACATATTTTCTTGGAACATGAGCATATATGGATCCGTCATTATTCATGGCAATAATCTTAACGTCTTCTGGCCTCTTCTTCGCAAGTTCAAGAACTTGATTTTTAAATGCAATTTCAGAAGCGGTAACTCCTGCAAACTCGCTTCCTTTGATCCATTCAATACAGTTTTCATTGCAATTCTCTGTCATGATTAGTCCTCTCTTTCTCCAAATCCAAATTCTTTATTTATATTTATGGAATCAAATTCAAGTTTAATTCCCATTGTTTCTTTTGCTTCCTGGTATGCTTTTCAATTCCAACTTCTTCAATGTGTTCTTTGGCAGAGTTTAGGTTTTCTAAGAATCTCTGATTGGATTTTGTAAATCCCCATGTTTTCTTAATTGCAAACAAACTGATAAGAACATTTGCAACTGCGATATAATCCTCTGCTTTCCATAGCTTTTCTTGTGATTCTGAAATAAGTTCTTCCGATATTTCCTTGCGTATTTCATCTTCACGTTGCTTCAAGTACAGTTTTAGTGTTTCAACTCTTGCACCTGTCGTTTTGGAAATCTGTTCCAAACTGTAATTACTAAAATTGTATGGAATTGGATTCCGTGACTTTTCAGCCGCTTTCTGCTGTCTTCTTCTCTCTGCCCTGTTCATACTCCCATCATCCCTTTCAACTGGTTTGTGATTAGAACAAATTCTTTCAGAAGTTTCCTGTCTAATGGTGTGGTTCCGGTCACGGTATTATCGCCATCATAGACAACTGCGTATTTTTCGTTAATCAGTTTTGCGGATGAAACCGCATTCAAAACTTCTTGTCTGGAGCATTTTAGCATTTGCGAAATATCATCAGCGGTCATATCGCCAATCCATTGTTCATTCTCGAAAACACTGTATATTCTCATACTTCTGCCACCTTTTGATATTCATATCCAACAAGGTGAAACGCTCGCGGAGTATTCGGATGCGCAGTAGCAATCAAGCCATCAAGTTCGAGCTGCCTCATATGTCGTTGCACAGTTGCTTTTGATATGCCAAGGCTTTCGGAAATTTCTTTAAATGACGGTGCGTATCCATATTTTGTAAAATATCTGATAAGAAACAGATAAATTTCTTTTCTGTTCTCTTGTCCCTCGAGATACTTTCTTTCGGTGTTATATTTACTTACCATAGTTACCTCATTTCTTTTAACCTCTGGGTTCAGATCGCGATCATATGCCAAGGAAGTTGCATGAATCAGTCCAAACCCAGAGGGCGTGCGCATATTTAGTTGTAATTATTTGGGATTTTGTCTGCCAGAACCGGCAGCTTTATCATTTGTAAGATTCTTCATCAAGAAGATTATTGAATTTCTCAAGTGCCTTTATAGACACCTTGTTGTTTGATTTCTCCGGTTTGATTGATACTTCTAAGTGAGTATCAATGATATGCTTTAATTCTCTTGCAAGGGTTGTTTTTCCTTGCTTGATTCCATCTCTATAGCCTTTAGCTGGTTTGAATTCATTAATCTTTTCTTTCCCCTCGCCTTGGCTTCCAGATGTCTTGTTGTATCTGCATTGATAACCTTTCTTTGTATATTCCAGAATCCAGAACTGCTCCATTTTATCAAGCTGTTCTACCGGATAATGAATGAAATTAATTTTCCATCCAAAAGGATTATCTTCACTGTAGAATCCTCTTTTCTTTATGGACAAGTCAATGTGCTGATATCCAGTGAGATGTGAACACATCCTCTGAATTATATGTACTGCTTGCCCGATATAAAAGAATGGGATTCCGTTTTCATCTACTCTGGTTAAGAAATAAATACCGCTTTTGTTATCTAAATCCGGATTAACTTTTAAAAGCCTTTTCTTGTTACTCACTTCGATAGCCTTGGCCTGACGAAATTTTTTATAATCCACTAGGCATCACTCCTTAATTAAACGGAAGTTCGTCATCCATAATTGACGGCATATCCATGAATCCACTTGTGTCCTGTTCTGGACTTGGAACTGGTGGCTGCGACTGTTCTTCTGGCTGGTTCTTCTTGCTTTCCGCAAATTCTTGAGATGCAACAAGGCAATCATTTGTGTAAACTTTCTTACCGTCCTTGTCAGTGTAATTTCCAGTCTGCCATGAGCCGACAATCGCAATTTTCATGCCTTTATGCAAGTACTTTTCGGCAAACTCACCATTTTTTCCAAGCGCAACACAATTTATGAAGTCTGATGTGCGTTCATTATTTTTGCGATACTGTCTCTCAACTGCAAGTGTATATCTAGCAATCGTTGTATTGTTTGTTCCCATTCGGATGTCTGGGTCTTTTACCAAACGTCCGATCAAAATTACTTTATTCATCCTTATTCTCCTTAGAAATCGTTGAAATCAGTTTCTCAACCTTTTCGATTGCATCATTCCAGCCATTATCGTATTGACATCCGAGATATGCGTCTGTAATTTTGCTTGAAGACTGTTTTTTCTTTAACTTTTCCAGCACTTTTAAGAAAATTTTCATCTATCTTCCTCCTCATAATCGTTACAGTAAAGCGAGCCGTAATCCCATGCTAACGTACAGCAATTACGGAATCTACATTTGCTACAATCAGTTAATTCGTTCATGGCTTATCTCCTCTAAGATTCGACATTATTTTCAATATTATCTTCTTCTGCTTTGGCTAAGCAAGCCATGACAGGCGCAGATTCAAGTAAGCACTCTCTTTCTCTTGTGTTTTTTCCATCTCTCGAACGCCAATCACCAACAATGTACAGACTTGCATTCGCACTTAAAATATCTGTTTCCATATTCCAATAATTAATATGGATTTCGTATGCCGCATTTGCAGAGATCACATATCTGTAAATGCCTTTGGTGACTTCTTTCCAGTCTTTTAAATTTGCTGATACCATGCTTAATCCTCCACAAATGGTGGTTTCTCATCCTCGAAGAAACTTTCGTAATCAAACCATTCATCTTTAATGAAATTTCCAATAATTTTCACTGAATGTCCAAGCCCTTTCGTAGCAACTCTAACATGCTTTCCTTTCATTTCTATCAGGTCATCTACGCCAACAACGTCCATGATTCTCATAATCGCTTCAAGCCCTGCCTTTGAACCTTTAAAGTTTTCCGAGCCAAGGTAACCATGTCCTAAAACATATCCTCCGAATACAACGCTCCAGCCACCGCCAGAAAGAGCGAGGTCAAGGGTGAGTACTCCGTGATCTTTAAAATTCAATGATACATTTGTAATTTCAGCATTTCTTAATCTGTTTCCGTCGTTAATAAGTTCTTCTTCTGTCCACTGTTTCATTTTGTTTCCTCCCTGTATGGTTCGTGAATCTCAATTTAACTATTCTTGCAAAAATCGCATTCAGTATTGCATTTTTTCCACTCATCTGAATATTCTTCGTACCCATCTGCTCCGTTCAAATACTTGTATGCAAGCACATTCATACATCTTTCGCAGGCCGTAGAAAAAACAACAAGTGCTTCCTGTAATGTATAATCTCCGCTGTTTACCATTGCCATTATGACATCTTGATTTCCACCTCCAATACTTGTATGAAAGTCAATAAGTGGTGTAGTATCCGTTCCGTAATCCCATTTTCTTCCCCATGGCTGCCACCACTTTCTTGTTTGGCTACACCCACAATTAGTGCATATATGGCCTTTTAATCCCCTTATCAGACCTGTATCCTTTTTCCAATATTTCCGTTTGTGCTTGCACGCTTCTTTCTCAGCTTTGCCATGCACTACATAAACGTGTTCTGTTATTTGTAACGGAAAGCAGGAATGGTACGTTCTCGCTCCTTCTGGTGCTTCACATGCCAAATCATCTTCTGGCTTAATTAAATTTCCGTTTTCATCCTCATACCAAATTCCCAACTTTAATTTTGATTTATCAATTTCCATTTTTTCTCCTTTCAAAACGGGCATAAATTCAAATCAACTTCCAGTCCAGCCCGTCCAATCTGAACTAGAACATTGTCTCCTGCGACTTCCTGTATTTCTTTTTGTATTTTACGGGCATCAGATGCCTGCCCACTCAAATGTACCAATGTCACTGTTCGGAGCGATTCTGTGCGGTTTTGCCTAATGAATTGCTTGCAAGTTGACAAAGAGCAATGTCCTTTTAATCTATGACTGTAGTTAGCTTCTGTTTTGTCCACCAATTCTTCACAGTAGTTGCATTCAATTACCAGATGATGTATGTTCATTTTCTGGAAATTATATTTACTGTACTCAAAATCAGTAATATACAGAAGCTTCCCCATTTCATTGTGCTCCACCAGATATCCGTAGTTCGAGCAAGGTACAAGCTGATTTGCTTCCTTATCGTATGTTGTATGCGGCAATTCAAATGGAATCACGTTAAACGAACCAACTCTAAATGGATGCCTTTCTGGAACACCTTTCATTAATTCGCCTGTTCGGATGTTCATGTTCTCAACTGTCTCGTCATTGGTGTAAATCTGAATGCCTGCATTCATTATTTCCTTGAATGACTTTGTATGGTCACCCGTGTTCATGAGAAAGAAGTACTGCATCAATATTGCTTATCCAATAGTCAATCCCTCTGAGGATTTTCTTGTAGTTGCACCCGCAGTCAAGAAGAACAATCTCGTCTGCACTTGACTGCAAAGCGTAACAATTTCCTTTGGTACTACCTGTTGAAATTACTCGCATGAACAAATGACATCACCTCGCTTTCTGTACATTGCATTTATGCTTCTAAGATATTTTCAACTTCATCTATGGTTTTCTCTAAATCGGAATAGGCATATGGTATGTCCTTCCCTCTATTTAGACTCTCTAACTCCGCATAACTTACTTTGCACATGCTGTCTCGTATTAATTTGAGTTCCCTCAACGTAAGTTCAATGGTTATTATCTGTTCCCAGTCCTTTTTACTGTCTACTCTCTTCATACTTCATCATCCTCCGGGAATCTAAACACAATGTTTGCCGGTTCGAATTTCATATCTGGGCTGTTAACCATTATTTTGATGATTCCAAAACCTCTTGCAGCCATTTTTATGCATTCCTCGTAATCGTCATCGCTCATTTCAACGTTTTGCGCAAGAAACATTCCTGCATACACTTTATGCAACGCTTTCATAGCTTTTTTGGCTTTTTCTTTTGTCAAATAACGAGCCATAACTGTTCCCTTTTCACCTACCATCGGCACGTATGCTCTTATGATATTTCCGGTTCTACTTAATGAAGTGATTTCATAAGGAACGTCAATTTCTCCATTCTGACTAATTAATCTCATTTTATCCTCCTTTTAATTTCCGAATCCATACTATGGCATAATTTGATACAATTTCCATGAAGCATATGATTTTGGCATGCTCCGTATTTTTCATGGAATTTTTCTATCGACATCTTCCCGTCATTCACTGCCCGTACCCATCTTCGGATTTTTCTCTGTGTTTTTCTTTTCTTATCACCACGCAATTTTCTGATATATTTTCCTTCATCAGTTACGTAATGATGAAAGCCCAGATAACACAAGCCCATGCGAAATGGTACAATTTGTGATTTAGGGTTTAGCTCCAATCCAAGGCTTTCAACCATCTTTTGGATTGCCTCAAGAATTTCTCTGGCATCTTCTTTCGTTTTACAAATCACATAAAAATCATCGTTGTATCGTCCGTAATATGGATTTCCAAATTCAATCGTTATCATCTGATCCAGTGAATGTAAAAGCAACAATGCGTACTTTTGATTTACCTGATTTCCTAATGGAAGCCCGGGATTACCTGTACTGTCAATAAACAAATGGTTCAACCAGACTGTAAAATCATCATCAAAGTAATAATCCAAAACATCTTTCATGATTTCATGGTCTATGCAATAAAAGTATTTGTGAATATCACATTTTACAATCCAACTATTCATTCCATTTCTTTTATAGAAATCCAACATTTGATTTCTTAACCCGTCCATTGCCATGTGTTGTCCTTTTCCTTGCTGTCCGGCAGTGTTCCATTTAATCAGGATATTTTCAAGTTTCGGTGTCAGAATGTAATCAGAAAAGCATCTCTGCACTACTTTGTCCTTAAATGCACATGATTCTATCGTGCGCTCTTTTGGCTCATGAATTTGAAATTTATTATACGGATTTATGGTATACGTTTGGCTTTCCAATTGTTCCTTCAAGAGATGAATGCCTTCAAGAGACAAATTAGAAAATCTTGCAGTACCTGAATTAAATTTCTTACCGCTCTTAACCTTCTTGTAAGAACGATATAAATTTTCAAAATTTGTAACAATTTCTTTTTCCATTTATTTTGTTCCTTTGTATTTATCCGTTGCGGAAAGGTTATGCATTTGCTTGTATCTTTACTGATTTCAGCTTTACGCTTACTCTGTCTGCCTGTGATGCAGGTTGGGCGAACACCATTTTCGTTGTTGTAATTGTTGTTGTTGATATTGCCCGAAGGGGAAACAATAGTATTCGCAGTGCATAACCTGTGAAAATTATCTTTTCCTGTCTTTTGTTCTCCATGAAATAGTCATATACTTTATATCTTTTACCATTTGCGACCATGCTTCCATTCCACCGGAATTGATAATTCCTAATTCATATGAAAGTTCTATAAAGTACATCAACTCATCACAATGAGTAATGGCTTTTGTTTGAAGTTCTAATCGTTCTCTTTTATAATCTTTCAGATCAGTTCGGTTGGCTTCAAATAGTGACTCATAAATTTCCAATGCTTTATTTTGCATTTTATCTACAAGTGAAAACCTGTATTTCTTCGGGTATCGTCTGGCATTACTCGTAACTATTAATGTATGCTTTGCAAGTTGCTTGGATTTTGCTATTACCTTTAAATCTTCATTCGCCATCAATCATCATTTCCTGATTCAAAGATTGAAGAAGAAAAGATGCAAACTGGGCGAACACCAACTTCGAGGAAGTAATTGAAGCCGTTGATATTGCCCGAAGGGGAAACAACAGTAATTGTTGTACTGTAATCATTTGCTGGTGTACTCCATGGAGTAAGCAGCCACCACCATTTATCCATATTTGGAAGGATTTTTCTGTATTTTCGGTATTCATCCACCGTCAAAATCGAAATCTTATCTTTACAATGTGCATATTCTGTCTGACCGTCCATAGAAAGTAAATCTCGATCAAACTCAATAACTGCATCTTCTCCAAGCTCGTCCGTAATTTTTTTAAGAAAACGAGTGTTTAACTCATTTCTCAGTTTACTTGAAATCCAGTTATTTGAAGCTGAATCAAATGTTCTTTCTTTTCCATCAAATCCATTCAAAATGGCAAAATATCCTTTTTCTGTCTTATCCAGAATCAGCCATTCCATACCAGCAAGTTCAATAGCTTTTCCGATTTCCGGCTTTCCGATGTGCTTTTTCTTGAATTCTGCGAACTCTTTACTTAATCTGGATAATTCATCCTCAAAATATTTCAGATTTTTCTTCATAATCATTCCTCCACCTTAGATACAAAGATATTAGATTTTAAGATACAAACTGGGCGAACACCATTCCCGCCGTAGTAATCGAGGCCGTAGATATAGCCCGAAGGGGAAACAACGGTAATACTTTTTTTCCATCCACGTTCTTCCGTTGACCATGGCGATAATGTCCAATACCAGTCGTTCAGATCATTGTTCGGTGTAATATCTGTGTATTCTCGTGCTTCATCAAATGTAATTGGACGGATTTTACAATCAACAGTCCCAAATTTCTGTCCATCCGCAGTGATAATATCTGCTGTGTGTGTTTCGACATTTTCTGCCCCGAATTCTTCTTCGAAGTCTTTCAGAATTTCAGTGTCACACAGTTTCTTTACGTTTGATGTTTTGTAATCTGAGGTATCACCAAACTCTACATTTTCTTTCACCAGATCAAGCGAAATAATTTTTGTTGTATCTCCATACTGTTCCAGAACCTTGTATTTACGCTTTCCAGTGGTCTGAAATACTTCTCCTCGTTTCAGCGTTGACAACTCAACCTTTCCGGTTTCTTCCTGCTTTTCCAGAAGTTCAACCAGTTCCTTTGATTTCTGTAAAATTTCTTTATTGTTCATTCCCGTTGCCTCCAAAAAATATTTCTCGCATATCTACTGCTGCGTACTTCTTATGCATAAGTTTCTTGTTTTTGATTGCCCCGTTCGGATTGTTGCAGACAAAATCTCTGCATATCTCAGGTCTCACTGGATAAATGAGACATTTTTCTTTTTCTTTGGAATCATCCAGGAACGGGCAAGTAAGGTCAAAAGCTACAACCGAAGGATAATTATGTTTCTGCTCAGTGATATGATGCTTCTTTACGTAACGTTTGATTTCTTTAATTTCTTTACTGGATATTGGCAAGTAGTTGCTACAACATTGTCCGCAACCACTGCATTTACCGTCCTTTGTGAAGTCAAATACTCCACATTTCATATCTTTCATAACTTCTTCTAACGTCCCGATCATGCTATCACCTCGTAAGTTGAACAAGAATGTTCATAACAAGTGATACTGCCGAGGCTATGAACAATGGTCGGGTCTTATCCTTTGCGACCGCATAAATTATTGCGCCTAACAATGGTAAGAATGAGATATAAAGCAATGACTCAAACACTGAATGAATTATTGACATATCTTATTCCTCCTGTTTCATAAAATCTGGAATCTCTGGTTCTTTACCTGCTGCCGGAACTGGTTCCTTCTCAGCTGGCTGTACGGCTTCTGCAACTGTTGGCTGTTTTGGCTGTTCTTCGATTGCCATTGGTTCTGGAATGAATTCCTCTTTATTGGCATTCTGTTCGATCTCTTCCTGTACTTCCCTGTATGTAGCGTCCATCGTGTTATATTCATATGCCTGTACCGGATTATCCCATTTCTTAGGAATAGACTTCATAATGTTGTTACGCATTTTACGAACAATCATAGATTCTCTCGACTGCGTTTCGTAATAAGACGGTGAAATATATGGTCTTAATTCCTCACAATCAATAATTGCTTCCAGTTCCCCAATATCAGCAACCTTTTTCATGATTTCTTTTTTCTTTGCTTCAATCTGAGTTTTCTGTGCATCTGTAGCATTGTATCTGTCTGCACAAATACCGAATGTTTCATTCTGAAGATTTTTCTTAATATGTGCTGCAAGATTCTTCAGTACGTCTGCTCTTTCGCATGAAAGGTATTCAACGTGACCATCTTTGTACTGAATTGGATATACCACGCGAACAACTTTTCCAATTCCAGATTCTTCCCATTCCGGCGGTGTGATTTCTACACCTCTGTGTCTTGGTGGGATATACTTGTCACCCTCTCTTACTTTCCAATATGGAAATACTTTAGCCACATTGACACCATATCTACTTACAAGAGCATCGTTTCCGTCGCCCTCAATCGCAAATTCGATTTTCTTCTCCCACTGAGGTTTCTGCCCTTTTGCCGCTATGTTTACGTTTCTGATCTGGAAATAACATTCTCTCGGCTGTGCATTTGCGTTCAGCTTTAATGCTGCGACTTTACTCAGGATAAATTTAAGATTAGAACCGTTGATTGCTTCAAAACTCACACCGCTTTCATGCACCATCTGGAAAATAGATCCCATTGCCGCTACTACGCAATCTTTTGAGTAGGAATCAAATTCCATTCCTCTTGAAGTCAAATCTCTTTCCATTAAATCGACATAACGATTTGTGTAGTATGAAAGCTGTGTGTTAAAATTTGCTACCTGTGTGTTTTCTGCCATTTTAATTCTCCTTTTCTTTATTTATATGCTCAGTGGCATATGAAACAGGATGAAATAATTTGTCCTATGTTGAATTGTAATTTCCTGTTCTTTCATTAACTGTTTTATTTTTCCCTGTTGTGCTTTCCGGGCATTCACCCGGATTCATATGCCACCGATTTTTTATTTACTCTACGTGGAATCTTCCATAACCGCTTGTTCTGCCAGACCCGATGCCACATCCAAATCCTGCAAGCTGAATAATATTAACGATCTGCTCAATGGAATAAATATTATCTACATATGCAAGTTCGATTTCTGCTGACCATCCGGTAAATCTGTTTAAATGTACAAGAACAGGTTTTCCTTTCTTTGGTGACATTAGTTTTTCGTCAATGTAATGCTCAGCAAACTTAATCGGTATTAAACCTCCTTTGGCGATAATATTTACTCCAGCTTTGAACTTTGTACTATATGTATCAACCCCATTTCTTACAACAGCATCGCAAAAACATTTCAATAACCCGAATGCTGTAATGCAAGGTGCATTGTTGGTGAGTGCATCAATAAGGCCTTTTTCTGAGAAATCTGTAGGTTTTCCATTGTACCAGTGAATTGATGTAATGATTTCTTCCCATACATTTGCTTTTTCAAGGTTCTTTGCCTTGTCTTTTCTCTGATCAATCAGTTCTCTTACGGTCACGTCATTCATCTTATTGAGAACTAAGTCTCCGTCTCCGATGATTGTGACTGTTGCGTGCTTAACGTTGATTGCCTGTAACTGAATTCTTTCTTCTTTTTTAGTTTCCATAATTCTTTTCCTCCGATTTTTTAATAGTTTTTATAGTTTCTGTTTGCGCAAACATTCAAGCAGATTAATCCACAATAGTTTAATATAAATATAATGTTGTGTTATGTATTTTCGTATGCC
>OOBR01000755.1_pt1 | contig 26025 bp, 17 predicted proteins | sample 1671281 | NCBI WGS metagenome assembly OOBR01 (sample SAMN06348140, study PRJEB24527) | human gut metagenome | biome: human gut; feature: ankylosing spondylitis patient; material: feces | host: Homo sapiens | place: China | collected 2015-10
CGGAATCGGACGGGGGCGAACTTCTATTCTTTGAATAATCCGCTTTGCCTGTATTACCCTTTCGTTGACTTACGGTATTCACGTGGTGACATTCCCATCATCTTGCTGAATAGCCGTGAGAAATAATAGGTATCTTCTATACCTATTTTATAGCATATCTGATTTATTTTCATGTCGGTTGTGTCCAACAGCAGACAGGCCTGTTGTATCTTTAGCAGGTTGAAATAGGTGAGCGGGCTGTGTCCCGTTCTCTTTTTGAACAACATAGAGAAATGTGATGGAGAATACCCGATCTGATCTGCTATGTCCTGCAGGCTGAGATGTTTCTCCATATTTTCTTTCATATAATGAATGGCCAGCTCGATTATATTCTCGTCTTCCGTCTGTCCGTCACTTGCCGCATTGCGGAACTGCTGTACATATCTCAGTGTGCCCAGATAAAAATGAAACATCGAGAATGCGTATCGGAGGTTTTCATTGCTGTATCCGTTCTTCAATGTATTGAATATTTCCTCAAACAAATTGATCCGTGTACTGATGCGAGAATGTAGCTCTGGTTGGATATCCATCGGCCGACCGGCTTCCTGCGCATAAAACGGTGCAAGGATTCCTTTGAAGTGTATCCAGTAAATAGTCCATGGAGAGGACTGGTCGGAAGCATAAGCGTGAGGGATGCCAGCCGGAAGAATAAAATATTGGTTGGCGGATACCGTGTATTCCTGTTCCCCGATCCGATACCAACCGGCGCCGTCTATACAATAGATAAATACATATTGGTTGATCGGTTCTTTCCGTTCCCGGAAGTGATGTTTGGCTTTCGGATAATAACCAATGTCAGTGATGTGCAGCATAGAGGTCAACGGATCTTCTTCCATCCTGTCGACGATCATACGGGGAAGCACCAAAGCTCTTTCTCCGGTAAATCCATCTTTTAACTTTACCATAATCTCATAGTATATGATTTGACTGTTGGACGCAAATATATAACAATGTACGTTATCTGTCAAATAATACATTAAAAATAAGATTGTCCATCTTTATAAAATGAAATTCTATTTTTTGTGTGCCCGGCTACCTCTATCTTTGCAATATCAATTAATCAATCTTCTAATGGTATGAAAAGTTATAATAAGAAATTCGTCTATTTTATCTGTTTGGTTTCCGCAATGGGCGGTTTGCTTTTCGGATACGACTGGGTAGTAATAGGAGGAGCGAAACCTTTCTATGAACTTTATTTCGGTATAGCCGATTCACCGACAATGCAAGGGCTGGCAATGAGCGTGGCTTTGCTGGGCTGTCTGATTGGCGCGATGGTAGCGGGCATGATGGCGGACCGCTACGGACGTAAACCGCTCTTGTTGATTTCCGCGTTTATCTTTTTTTCTTCCGCATATGCAACCGGAGCTTTCTCGACATTCAGCTGGTTTTTGGTAGCCCGTTTCTTAGGAGGGATCGGAATTGGAATTGCTTCGGGATTATCACCGATGTACATCGCTGAGGTGGCTCCGACTTCTGTTCGCGGCAAACTGGTTTCATTGAATCAATTAACCATCGTACTAGGTATTCTGGGAGCGCAAATCACTAACTGGCTGATAGCGGAACCTATCCCTGCCGATTTTACTTCCGCTGATATCTGCGCTTCGTGGAATGGGCAGATGGGGTGGCGTTGGATGTTTTGGGGAGCGGCATTTCCGGCGGCTATCTTTTTATTACTGACCTGTTTTATACCGGAAAGTCCTCGTTGGCTGGCTATGAAAGGGAAGGATAACAAGGCCTGGAATGTATTAAGTAAGATAGGCGGGGATGATTATGCAGAGCAGGAACTTCAGATGGTTGAAGCTGCGGGTAACTCAAAGTCAGAAGGCGGACTGAAACTATTATTCAGTCGTCCGTTCCGCAAGGTATTGGTATTGGGTGTTGTGGTAGCCGTGTTTCAGCAATGGTGTGGCACGAATGTGATTTTCAACTATGCACAAGAAATATTCCAATCGGCAGGCTATTCTTTGGGGGATGTACTTTTTAATATCGTAGTGACCGGAGTGGCGAATGTAATCTTCACATTTGTAGCGATTTATACTGTCGAACGTTTGGGACGTCGTGCGCTGATGCTTTTGGGAGCCGGAGGGCTGGCGGGTATCTATCTCATTTTGGGTGCGTGCTATTTCTTCGAGGTAAGCGGTTTCTTCATGGTTGTCTTGGTGGTACTCGCCATCGCTTGCTATGCGATGTCTTTGGGGCCTATCACATGGGTGTTGCTTGCTGAAATCTTCCCGAACCGTATACGTGGCGTAGCAATGGCAACCTGCACTTTTGCTTTATGGGTAGGCAGTTTCACGTTGACATATACTTTCCCTTTATTGAATAGTGCTTTGGGCAGTTATGGTACATTCTGGATTTATTCGGCCATCTGCGTAGCGGGATTCATATTCCTCTTCCGTTCCTTGCCCGAGACGAAAGGAAAATCGTTGGAAACACTCGAAAAAGAATTGATAAAGTAAATATATAATCAGAATATTATGGTAAAAGCATGGAAAGAAAAGGTTGTCATTCCCACCTATGAAGTGGGGAAACCTGAAAAGAATCCTATTTTCTTAGAGAAACGTGTGTATCAAGGCAGTAGCGGTGTAGTATATCCTTATCCTGTGATAGAGTCCATCTCCAATGAAAAGACGGATAAGGAATATGAAGCGATTTATATCGAGAATGAATATATCAAGGTCATGATTCTGCCGGAACTAGGTGGACGTGTACAAATGGCTTATGACAAGATAAAGGAGCGTCATTTCATTTATTATAATCATGTGATAAAACCGGCTTTGGTAGGACTTGCAGGTCCGTGGATTTCGGGAGGTATCGAGTTCAACTGGCCTCAACATCACCGGCCGAGTACTTATATGCCTGTGGATACGACGATCGAAGAAAATGCCGATGGTAGCGTCACGGTATGGGTAAGTGAGATGGAACGTATGTTCCACCAGAAAGGAATGGCGGGCTTCACGCTCCGTCCGGGACACGCATTTCTCGAAATCAAGGGAGTGCTTTATAACCGTACGGAGGTGCCGCAGACTTTCTTATGGTGGGCAAATCCCGCCGTTGCTGTGAACGATTATTATCAAAGTGTCTTCCCGCCTGATATCAATGCGGTGTTCGATCATGGAAAGCGGGCTGTATCCAGTTTCCCCATCGCTACGGGTACTTATTATAAAATGGATTACTCTGCCGGAGTGGATATTTCAAACTACAAGAATATCAAAGTTCCTACTTCCTATATGGCGGTAAACTCCCGTTTCAACTTTGAAGGAGGTTATGAAAATGACACTCATGCCGGTATGCTGCATATAGCCAATCATCATATATCTCCGGGCAAGAAGCAGTGGACATGGGGAAATGGGGACTTCGGACGTGCATGGGACCGCAACCTGACGGATGAGGACGGGCCGTATATCGAACTGATGGCAGGGGTGTATACCGAGAATCAACCGGACTTCACCTGGTTGCAGCCTTATGAAGAAAAGAGTTTTGTGCAATACTTCTTGCCGTATCGTGAGCTGGGTGTGATAAAGAATGCAAGCAGAGATCTATTGATGAACATTGATCCCGAAGGTGAAGACAGTGTGCGTTTGAAGGTTTTTGCGACCTCCAGGCAAACTGTAAATATTGTCTTGAAAGGTGAGGACGGTAAAGTTTATTATAGTAAAGAAGTCACGATTACTCCGGAAAATTTGTTGGACGAAACAATCAATGTGTCAGGAGAGTGTTTTAATAGACTGAATCTGGAAATTACCGCCAACGGAAAAGAACTGCTTTACTGGCACGCTGAACCGGAAGAAGTAAAACCGATTCCCGATGCAGCCGAAGCGGCCTTATTGCCGGAGGAGATAAAGACTACCGAACAGCTTTATCTGACGGGATTGCATTTGGAGCAATACAGACACGCTACCTACAATCCTGTGGACTATTACGAAGAAGCGTTACGCCGTGATCCGATTGATGTGCGCAATAACAATGCGTTGGGTTTATGGTATATCCGTAAAGGCCGTTTCCATAAGGCGGAACAATATCTGCTTACGGCCGTAAGAACCTTGCAAAAGCGGAATCCGAATCCTTATGACGGTGAGCCTCTCTATAATCTGGGACTTGCCTTGAAATATCAAGGACGTTACAATGAGGCTTACGACCGTTTCTATAAATCTTGTTGGAATGCCGCTTGGCAAGATGCGGGCTATTTTGCCTGTGCTCAGATTTCTACTATGCAAGGTCGTTTGGAGGATGCTTTGGACGAAATAGACCGTTCATTGATTCGTAACTGGCATAATCATAAAGCGCGTGCTTTGAAAGCAACGGTTCTTCGTCAGATGAATAAAACGGAAGAAGCTTTGCAATTGATAGAAGACTCGTTGGCTCTTGATAAGTTCAATTTCGGTTGTCGATATGAGAAGTATCTATTGACCGGTAATGCGGATGATTTGGCAATTCTGAAAACAATGATGCGTGGTGAAGCTCATAACTATGATGAAATAGCTCTTGATTATTGTGCCGCCGGTTGTTGGGAGGAAGCGGCTTCTTTATGGAATGTAGCTATTAGTGAGGGAATTGTCACTCCGATGACCTATTATTATTTAGGATGGTGTCTGGTTCAAGGAAATCTTGCCGGAGCAGAACAGGCATTCATAGACGCATCCACCACTTGTTCCGATTATTGTTTCCCGAATCGTCTGGAAGCCATCCTCGCTTTGCAATGTGCAATGGAGCAAAATCCGAAGGATGCGAAAGCACCTTATTATCTGGGTAATTTGTATTATGATAAGCGCCAGTATGATTTGGCTATGGAAGCATGGGAGACTTCTGCTGAACTGGATGTTAAATTTCCGACTGTATGGCGTAATCTGGCTTTGGCATACTTCAATAAAAAAGACGAAGAAGTAAAAGCCATCGAATGCATGGAACGTGCTTTCCTGCTTGATGTAACTGATGCGCGTGTTCTTATGGAATTGGATCAACTCTATAAACGTGTGCATCGTTCTCACGTCGAACGTTTGGCATTCTTACAGAAATATCCGGAATTAATTGCACAACGTGACGATTTAATATTGGAGGAAATTACTTTATTGAATCAAATAGGTGAATACGAAAAAGCAAAAACATTGCTTGACGAACATATCTTCCATCCGTGGGAAGGAGGAGAAGGTAAGGTACCAGCTCAGTATCAGTTTGCACGTGTTGAATTGGCTAAGAAAGCATTGGTTGCCGGCAATAATGAAGAAGCTATATCATTATTGGAAGAATGCCTGGAATATCCGCATCATTTAGGAGAAGGAAAACTGTACGGTGCACAAGAAAATGATTTCTACTACTTTATGGGTTGTGCTTACGAAGCTTTAGATAACAAGGCAAAAGCCGTTGAATGTTGGGAACAAGCCACTTTCGGTCCTACCGAACCAGCTGCTGCCATGTATTATAACGACGCAAAACCTGATAAGATATTCTATCAAGGACTGGCTTTGTTGAAGCTCGGACGTATGGATGAGGCTAACGGGCGCTTCCATAAGTTGACTTCTTACGGTGAAAAGCATTTGTTTGACAAGATTAAAATGGATTATTTTGCAGTGTCGCTACCAGACTTGTTGATTTGGGAAGATGATTTAACAGTACGGAATATTATCCATTGCAAATATATGATGGCGTTAGGATATTGGGGACTGGACCAAAAGGAAAAATCTGTCCGGTTATTAGCGGAGGTAGAAAGATTGGATATTAATCATCAGGGTATTCAGGCTCTGCGTAGTCTGATAGGATAAGGCTATTTTGTGGCGATACATTCGTATCGTCACAAAATCCTGTTTAAATTGTATAATATAAACCTTAAATGGCGAGAATATGAGAAATATTAAAAACAGTTCAATTATGAAAATCACAAATCTTATTGTGGTTGGATTTCAAGTTGTTTGCGGTATGGCAGCTTGCTCGGATGATCCTGTGGCTGTTGGCGATCCCGATCCCTCAGTTGTAGTTGTAAAAGTTCCTAATGGAAGTTTCGAAGACAATGCTGCTGAAACGGTTTCTCCTGAAGACTGGACAGTTAGTGGAGAGCGTTATGCGGCAAAGGTCGTAGAGGGTGGATGTGAGGGTAATTATGCGTTGCATTACGAGTCAGCTTCCGCATATACTGTAACCACTACCCAAACAGTCGATGGCTTGGAAGACGGGATTTACGATCTTGAATTTTATTATAAAAGTAGTGGTGGACAGACGGCCTGCTATGTTGCGGCAGGTACTGATATGGATAATAGGAAAATGACCTCTCTACAGGCATCTCCGACTACCTGGATTCGTTCTTATGTACGTGGTATTAAAGTAGAAGGAGGAAAATGTGATATTGAATTACACAGTCAGTCTGCCGGAACGAATTGGAGCCGCTTCGATGCGCTTCGCCTGAAAAAGACAGATAATGCGTATGATTTACTGAAAGGGGGCGATATTTCGCAATTGACTTATGTAGAACAAATGGGAGGGAAGTTCTATGAGGATGGAGAGGAAAAAGACTGCATTGAAATTCTTAAAAACAATGGCTTTAATATCGTCCGCCTCCGTTTGTATAATGATCCGGGAAATCCGGATTATGCGCCATCCAATCGTTTGCCGGAAGGAATCTCAGGACCGGAAGATATTTTGCGTCTGGCTAAACGTGCAAAAGAGGCGGGGATGCAGATTTTGCTGACTTTTCATTATAGCGATTACTGGACAAATGGAGAAACACAGACCAAGCCGCATGATTGGGAGGCATTGGACCGCCTTGCATTGAAGCAGGCACTCTATGATTTTACTTTCGGTTTTATGAATAAAATGAAAGCACAAGGTACGATTCCCGAATTTGTGGCACTGGGTAATGAAACTCAATCCGGAATGTTGTATCCTGACGGGAGTTATGAAAACTTTGCACAACTTTCAGAACTGTATAATGCAGGTTATAATGCGGTAAAGGCAGTATCGCAAGATTCAAAGGTAATCATTCATCTGAATGCAGCCGGAGATAAAGATCTGTATAACTGGTATTTTGGTGAGCTGAAGAATAGAAATACGAAATATGATGTGATCGGAGCTTCCTACTATCCTTATTGGACACAGAAAAACGCTGCACAGATGCGTGAGTGGGCGGACTATATCTCTGCAAAATTTGATAAAGACATATTGATTATGGAAACCGGTTATAGTTGGAACAAGACTTTGCCTGACGGAACTCCGGGACAATTATCTGATAATGGGCCATATAAGGATTTCTCCCCGCTTGGACAAAAGAATTATATGCTCGAACTTATCAAAGAGATAAAACAAGCGAAGGATTGTCGTATACTCGGTTTCCTCTATTGGGATCCTATTTTTATTGAAGTTGAAGGTATGGGATGGGAATTGGGTGCTAAAAATTATGTAAGCAATACCACTCTGTTCGATTTTTCAGGAAATAGAATGGAAGTTCTGGATGCATTCAAATATAATAACTAAAAAGAATATACCATGAAGAACGTTTTAATAACAATCGGAAAACTATATCTGTTGCTGACGCTCATTTGCTTTGCTGTTGGCTGTGATGATGATAAGGAGGATGTGGCTCCCGGTCTTTATGTGGCAAGTGAAGAAATAGAAACATTTCCCGGTGACACGGTACTTGTATCAGGAACAGCTTCTAACTATGCCGGATTGGCAAGCATTACATTGAGTTGCGAAGGCTGGGGAATACATAAAGTTTACGACTTGAATGGACAGAACCCCAAGGTCTTTAATTATGATTATCGGCTGGTTGTACCGAAGACTGCTGCTTTTGAAGAGAATCTGTTAATAACAATTTGTGATGTGAACGGATGGGAAACAAAGAAGAATGTGTTATTAACTTATATTGCGGATATGGAAAGTCCGGTCATGCAAACACAGCTTCCGTCTCGAATAGCGGTGGACTTTAATACGGCTACGAATAAAGGTAGTTGGAATCTGAATTTGAAATTTACGGACGATCGCGATTTAAAAAGTGTTCGTATGCAAATACCGGATATGCAAATAGATGAAACTGTAGCAGTTAGCGGTCGCAGTGGAGAACTGAAACGTACCATTGACTTTACTACTGGAGAGTTTTCCGTTACTTTGACTGTTACTGATGCAGGAGGAAATGAAACTATTGTCAATACTACGGTAGTTGTCATGTTGGCGGAGGAAGAAGATCCGATTCAGGATTATGCGCAGATGTATATTGTTAATGCTGATGAGAATCCGGATGATTACGTGAATGGTTATTATCGTTATATGGATCGCAAAGGTGAATATCAATATGAAGGAAAATTCTATGCTCCGACTGACAATGCGAAGGTTTACTTTGTACCGACAAAATCGATAGAAGGAGATTTGTATGGAACCAGCCCTTATGTCAGCAGCAAACTGATGAATAAGAATGGATATGTAGTTCCCGTCATTCTTCCGAAAAAAGGATATTATGGAATTTGGATTGACCTGAACGCACATACTTACAGTATTTGGGAGTATGAGATTCCTGTAGGAAGCCATATCGGTACGTTATATGTATCTGGTACAGGTTTTACAATAGGAGATTGGACATACGAAGAGATGGATAAAGTTGATAATGATTATCGTTATGAGTGTGAATCGGAATTAGTGGATGGTGATACTAAAGAATGTCAGTATTATTTTACTTCCTCATATACAGATTGGGTTAATGCACGTGTATTTAGAGCTGATACGGCAGGTAATTGGTGGTATGAGTCGGCAACGGGTTCTTGCATCATCTATAAAACTGATTACTCAGGAAAAGTAAAAGTGACTTTTGATACAGCTGCTCCATGGGCTACAATCAAGAAAATAACCGAATAAAACGAAATAGGTATGAAAACAATATATTCAATAAGTAAAAAGGCGGGATTGCTTTTATCCTTCCTGTTACTGGCTGTTTCACTGATGGCACAGAACTCGATTCATGTGAAAGGAGTTGTAAAAGACCCGGTCGGTGAAGCTATCATCGGTGCAAGTGTGGTTGTTAAAGGAACTACCAATGGCTCTATCACTGATTTGGATGGGCATTTTAATCTTTCGGATGTACCTTCGGGAGCAGTGATAACTGTTTCTTATATTGGTTATGTTTCCCAAGAAAAGAAAGCGACTACTACGATGGAATTTATTTTGAAAGAAGATAATAAAACGTTGGACGAGATTGTCGTAGTCGGTTACGGTACTGCTAAAAAGAGCAGTATTTCCGGTGCGGTAGCTTCTGTAAAAGCCGATGAATTACCGACCGCCGCGTCCGCTTCGGTTGGCTCTATGTTGCGTGGACGTTCGTCGGGTATGAATATCACGCAGAATAGTGCAAATCCGGGTGCGTCGATGAATATTTCGATCCGCGGCGGCCTTTCCGGGCAAAACCCGTTGATTGTGATTGATGGAGTTCCTCAGGTTTCTTCTAAAACAGTAACGGCAGGTACTGCTTATAGTGGTGGCGAAAAAGACAATGGTCTGATAAATTTAAACCCGAATGATATCGAAACTATAGATATCTTGAAGGATGCTTCGGCTGCTGCTATCTACGGTTCAGATGCTTCGGGAGGTGTGATACTGATTACTACCAAACGTGGAAAAACCGGTAAACCGGATATTTCTTATTCGGGTTCGGTGGCTTTCCAGTACATGAAAGACAAACCGAATTTTCTGAAAGCACGTGATTTCATGATTGAACAGAATAAAGTGTTTGATGAACTGGGGCGCGGAGATGAAAAGAAGTATACCGATGGACAAATAGCCAACTTTGTAGGAGACGGAACGGATTGGATGGATGAGGTAACTCGTGTGGGAATTGTGAATGAACACAACCTTTCTGTTTCCGCGGGTACGGAGGCTACGAAATATCTGTTCTCCTTGAGTTATTACGATCATCAGGGAATTGCGAAAAACAATTCTATGAACCGTATCACAGGACGCTTGAATGTGGATCAGACTATTAACCGTATGCTGAAAGCCGGAATTAATTCTACTTTCTCACAAATCAAGTATCACGATGTGCCGTTGGGAAATGAACGTCAGGATAATTCGGCTTTGATCTATTCGGCCATGACATTTATTCCTACTGTGCCGGTATATGATGAAGAAGGTAAATATTCCGTGAATCCGATTCGTGATATTTATCCCAATCCGGTCTCATTATTGGATATTACCGATCAGACGGTTAGTCGTGACCTCTTTGTCAGTGGTTATTTGGAATTCAGACCTATCAAAGATTTGTTGTTGAAAGCCACTGTCGGTTTTGATATGAAAGATGTTCAGGCTGACCAATACATCCCTACTACCACAAAGAAAGGATATAGCATGGACGGTCAGGCTTCCAAGCAGAATGCGAAATCTCAAATGAATCTGTTTAATGCCATTGCCAACTATACGAAAGTCTTCAATGAAATTCATGATATAAATCTTATGGCAGGTTTCGAATATAAGAAATCGTCTTGGGAAGGGATGGGGATTGTAGCTTCCCAGTTTCCTTATGACGGTTCTCAAATGAACAATATCGGAACGAGTGAACAAGAGAAACCTACTATCAGTTCGTATAAAGGTGCTAATGAGATGGCGTCTTTCCTGGCACGTCTGAACTATTCGTTGGCTTCCAAATATATTCTGACTGTCAATCTCCGTGTAGATGGTTCATCCAATTTTTCGAAAGAACATCAATGGGGAGCTTTTCCCGGGGTATCTGCGGCTTGGCGCATGAATGAAGAAAAATGGATGAAGAATATCGGTTGGCTGAGTAACTTGAAACTTCGTGTCGGCGTGGGGCAGACCGGTAACGCCGGTAACTTGACAGGAATCAATACCTATTATTCCGTTTCGCAAGGGTCTTTTGCACCGAATGGAAGTTTAGTAAACGGAATGGCTATTTCCAAGATAGGAAATGAAAAATTGAAGTGGGAGACACTGACTGATTATAACTTCGGTATTGATTTCGGTTTCTTTAATAATCGTCTGTCCGGCTCGGTCGATCTGTATCAGCGTTTACGTAAAGATGTCATTATGTCTAAAGACTTGATGTCCTATCATGAGGTAAAGACAATTGATTATAATTCAGCAACGGTCTATCGTTCTCGTGGTATTGATGTAGGTATTCACAGTGTGAACTTTGATAATAAGAAGTTTGGTTGGACTACTGATTTGAACTTCTCATATTATCGTAATCATACTACTAAGCGTGATCCGGATTTCATTCCCGCCGTCTATCAAGATTATGTGGAAGATTGGGGAAATGTTTATGGATATAAGACCAATGGTCTAATTCAAATGGATAAGTCTTACAAACATTTACAGAAATCCGGTGCCGGTGCCATCTTGTATCAGGACTTATATGGTTACCAACTCGATGAAAATGATGAGAAAATGCGTGATGGTGAAGGCCGTTATATTCGCATTGCGGGAGAAGACGGTATTCTGGATGATGCTGATATGGTGGTATTGGCGAATAACACTCCGATTCCTTTTAGTATTAACAATACTTTCCGGTGGAAGAACTGGGATGCGAATATTTATCTGTACGGTTCGTTGAATGGATGGAAAGTGAACGATATCAAGTTGCAGTCTATCTATGGAATTGAGGATATCACGTACGGAGTTAATGTATTGGATGAGGTGAAAAACCGTTGGTCTCCTGCTAATCCCTCCGGAACGATGCCGGGTGTAGCCGAAGCTTCTTCGGGAGTCAATCCTAGCAAGAGTGACTTTTTCTTGGAGAAGGCTTGGTATCTGCGTTTGGATAATGTGTCTGTTGGCTATACCTTCCCTGCACAGTGCTTTAAGAATAAGATTCGTTCGGTTCGGTTGTATGTCGCAGGACGTAATCTTGCTATATTTACTCCTTATAAAGGGATGGACCCTGAAACGGGAAACGGTATCGGGGCTTACCCTAATCAGGCTTCATTTGCTATTGGCTTGGATGTGAAATTCTAATATATGATGAGTATGAAAACAATAAAATATATCGCTGCAACTTTGTTGATGTTGTCCGTGACTTCTTGTGAACTGGAACGACTGGATTATACGGAAATCTCTCCTGATAACTTTTTCAAGACAGAAACCGACCTGAAGCTGGCTGTTAATTCGCTTTATTATGATTTTAATCCCGGTGATTTCAAGTCTGTTTATTCGGCGGACTATTCCGGTTATCAGATAATAGGGGATATGACTACTGACGTGCTTTGGTCTTGTTGGGCATGGGAATCGGATGAACTTTATTTCCAACAATGGTACGCAACTGTGGGTGGAGATATACAGAACCATGCTTATTCAAATTTTGAACGGTATAATTATCTTTCGAAAGCACGGAATACGATTCGCCGCATCGAAGCTTCTCCGGTAAGTGAAGAGGCTAAATCACTTTATTCGGGTGAGGCAAAGGCGCTGCGTGGATGGATGGGGCTTTATCTTTATGATATGTTCGGGCCTGTACCTGTAGCTTCGGATGAAGTCTTGGATGATCCCCAGACATTTGTTTATCTGCCGCGACTGACAGAAGAAGAGTATGATGCAATGATGGAAGCAGATTTGCGGGATGCTATCCGTGATCTGCCTGAAGTACCCGAAGCTCGTGGACGTATGACAAAAGGTGCCGCACGCATGATTTTGTTGAAGTATTATATGATAAAGGGGTATTTTGATAAAGCGGAAACTTTGGCGCGGGAACTGATGGAGATGGAAGGACGTGTATATGGTTTGCAGACCGATTATAACTATATTTTCTCGAAAGAAGGAATAGGCAATAATGAAGTGATTCTGCAACTAGCCTGCAACAGTACTGCCAGTTGGTATTCGAACTATATGACAGCCGAAGTGCTTCCGGCCGATTATCCTTGGTCGGAGAAAGCGACCGGATGGGGTGGTTATGTAATGCCTTGGGACTTTTATGATACGTTTGAAGCCGGTGATAAGCGTTTGAAGAATGTGATAACGGCATATACTAATAAGAAAGGTGAAAAGATAGACCGTACGAATAGTGCGCAGTTGGCCAAAGGCGCATTACCTCTTAAATACGGGAAAGACCCCGACATGAAAGATGGTCAGAGTGGCATTGATGTAGTGATCTATCGTTATTCGGATGTGCTGCTTACACTTGCCGAATGTATCAACCGTAATGAAGGCAGGCCGACGACAGAAGCCATCGGTCTGGTGAATCGTGTTCGTAACCGTGCCGGATTGCTTGCTTTGGATGATTCGGAGACTGCTTCAGCAGAAGCGTTCAATGAGGCTTTGCTTTTGGAACGTGGACATGAATTTTATCTTGAGGGGCTTCGCCGCCAGGATCTTATCCGCTTTGGTAAGTATGTGGAATATGCCAATAAGCGTATTGATACTATCAATAAACAGGAAGGACGTGGCTATTTCAATGTGCACGACGGACACAACCGTTTTTGGATTCCCCAGAGTTTCATAGATGAGTCCAAAGGGGCTATCAAGCAAAATAACTATGACAGATGATTGTAAATGACAAATAGATTGAAAGATTTAAACTTATGAAGAATATTATAATAACATCAGCACTTTGTGCTATTACTACAATAAGTATGGCTCAGCAAGTATATGAGCTTTCGGCACCGGCAAAAGAGAAGACTATTTACACAGGTCATTTGAAGATGGGGGGAACCAGCCCCTCAGGTGGAAGCATTGATGTGAATAGCTATTATATGTCTATTGATGGAAAACCGGTAATCCCGGTGACAGGCGAGTTCCATTATAGCCGTTATCCGCACGAACAATGGGAAGAAGAGATTCTTAAGATGAAAGCGGGAGGTGTCAACGTCCTTCCGACCTATGTTTTCTGGAGTCTTCATGAAGAACAGGAAGGTGTATTCAACTGGAGCGGCAATCTTAATATACGCAAGTTCTTTGAACTATGTAAAAAACACGGTATGAATGTCATTGTTCGTATCGGTCCTTTCGGACACGGTGAGATACGCAACGGTGCTCTACCCGATTGGCTTTTTGCCAAGCCATTGGAAGTCCGTTCGAATGACGAGAATTACCTCTTCTACGCCAAACGTCTTTATGGAGAGATAGCTAAACAGCTTGAGGGACTTTACTACAAAGATGGTGGTCCGATCATTGGTACGCAGATAGAAAATGAGCATCAACATTCGGCTGCTCCGTGGGGCGTAAATTATCCGGGTGAACCGATGGATATGACTACCGCTACTTATGATTCTTCGATTACGATGATTGGAGTAAGCGTGCAGGATAAACAGATTACTACTGCCGAACTGGGTGATCTTCACATGAAAACACTAAAAAAGATGGCGGAAGAAGCGGGTATTATTACTCCTATCTATACGGCTACGGGGTGGGGAAACGCTGCTGTTATCGGTAATGAAGCTATTCCTGTGACCGCTGCTTATACCTATCCGTTTTGGGCGGAACCGGAAATGTCTCCTTTCTGTATGTTTAAGGATATCCAAAGGAATCCCGATTATGCTCCGGTGCGTTACGATACCGACAAATTTCCTTCTTTCTGTGCGGAGATGGGAGCTGGCATGCAGATGATTTACAAACGTCGTCCCATTGTCACGGCAAAAGCTGCCGAAGCCTTGATGGTACGCACATTGGGCAGTGGTGCCAATTGCATTGGTTACTATATGTATCATGGTGGTTCTACACCGAGAATGGCAGGTGGTATAACCTCGTTCAATGATGAACCGATGGGTATGCCTAAAATTTCATATGACTATCAAGCGCCATTAGGTGAGTTTGGGTTGGAGCACGAATCCTATCGTACACTTCGTTTGCTGCATTCTTTCCTTGCGGACTTTGCCGACCGTTTGGCTCCGATGGAAACAGTTCTTCCTGAAGATTATAAAAAGATGGCTCCCGGTAACCGTGAAACTTTGCGTTATGCCGCCCGTATGAAAGATAATTCAGGCTTTATCTTTATGGTTAACTTTCAAGATCATGATACCGGGCGGATCGACCAAAAGAATTTGCAACTTCGTCTCAATTTGACGAATGAAACATTGCAAATTCCCGCCAAAGGAACATTTACTCTACCGAAAGATGAAAGTGTTATACTGCCATTCAATTTCCCAATGGGAGATGCTGTGCTGAAATACGCTACCGCCCAACTGTTGATGAAGATAGATGATAACGGTAAAGAACATTATTTCTTTTTCACTCCTGATGGTATGAATACCGAATATGTATTTGATAAGGCAACTGTGCGTGGCACAAATGTATTTACACCACTTCCCGGCATAAAGAGCACTTTCAGTATTAAAACAAAAAGTGGCAAAACAGTGAAAATCACAACCTTGACTCGCGAGCAGGCTTTGAATAGTTGTAAGGTGAACGGAAAGCTGCTGATTACCAAAGCGACAGTTCTTCCGGATAAGGAAAGAGTACAGTTATTAAGTCTTGGCAATCCTACATTCGATTATATACTCTATCCTTCCAAACAGGGGTTCAAGACGCAAACTATTGAGGTTGGAACAGTAAAACCGGAATTTTCTTTCAAAAAGGTGGGGGCGCGTCGTCTGACGGTACGTTTCGAGGATAATGGAGAGTTTCCACAAGTACAGGAGTATTTCCTTCGTCTGAACTATACAGGAGATGTAGCGATGGCATTTATAAATGGTAAAATGGTTCTTGATCATTTCTATCATGGTGCGCCGTGGACAATAGGTTTGAAACGTTTTACCGAACAAATGAAGAAAGAGGAGCTAGGTTTCTATTTCCGCCCTCTGCGCTCTGACGCTCCATTTCTGATAGATTTGCCCAAAGAAGCAATTCCCGATTTCTCAAAAGGTTCGGTTTGCACAGTTAACAATGTAGAGATTATTCCTGAATATATAACAACGCTCAAATTCTGACAAAGATGTATCGTTTTATAATAATCAATTTATTTCTTGCGTTTACGGCAGTTCTGCAAGCACAGGAATTGGTATACACTGATGCGGCGGGAACTATTCGCTGGAAGAAAAATAAACAGGAGGTCTCTTTATTCGGGGCCAACTATTGCTTGCCTTCCGCTTGTGATTTCCGTGCGGCAGCTTACATGAGAGGTGATCGCAAGCAAATGATTGCGGAAGATATGGATCATTTCAAACGGATGAACTGGGATGCTCTGCGCTTATGCTTCTGGGGAGATTTTCAGAATACCGACCGCGACGGAAATTTGCTGGAAAACGAGCATTTGGATTTATTGGACTGTTTGATTGCCGAGGCTGACAAACGGAATATTTATATGTTGTTGAGTCCTATTGTTACTTATAACTCGCAGTGGCCTGAAATGACTGATACAACCAATACGGGTTTTGCTAAATATTATCCTAAAAATACGCTTACTCACGATGAGAAAGCTATCCGGGTGCAGGAGAACTATTTGAAACAAATACTCCAACACCGCAATCCTTATACGGGACGTTGTTTGAAAGATGAGCCGAATATCTTGTTTGTAGAGTTTATAAACGAGCCGAGTCAGTTTCCGGATGACATACCCGGAATGGTGAACTATATCAACCGTCTGTATAAGGCTGTGAGGAGTACGGGATGTAAGAAACTAACCTTTTATAATGTGAGTCAGAACTTCGGGGTGGCTCCTGCTATACGGAAATCAAAAGTGCAAGGTTCTACACATGCATGGTATCCCGGAGCATTGAATAATGGTTATAGTCTTCAAGGAAACGGTTTGTTGTTTGTTGACCGTTATGAACAGATGATGGATCCGGAGTTGAAAGGTAAAGCGAAGATCGTTTATGAATTTGATTCTACTGATAATTCTTTAGGATATATGTATCCGGCTATGGTGCGTGAGTTCCGTCGGGGAGGTATTCAGTTTGCTACGATGTTCTCGTATGATATGTTGCGCACGGCTCCGACAAATTTAGGATGGCAGACCCAGTATTTCAATATGGTATACACCCCCTCGAAAGCAGTCAGTGGAATGATTGCGGCTGAAGTGATGCGCCGTATTCCTCGTGGCAAGTATTTCGGCTACTATCCGGAGAATAATGTTTTTGGTGATTTTCGGGTAAGTTATGACGAGCGGTTGAGCGAGTTGAATGCGGATGATATGTTTTATTATTCCAATACGACAACTACCCGCCCGAAGAATTTACAATCGTTAGCTCATATTGCCGGCGTCGGTTCTTCTCCTGTGGTAAATTATTCCGGAACCGGTATTTATTTTCTGGATAAACAATCGGATACTACTTGGTTGTTGGAAGTGTATCCTGACATTATGGAACTGGATGATCCTTTTAAGATGGTTAATCCTAATCGGATGGTGAGAAAAGCCGGTTGTAATAGTCGTACAATGAGGATAAAATTACCGGGACTAGATACGGTACTGACCGTTTTACCCGGGAAATATAAATTATCAGCGGGAAAACTGATAAGTAAAGAAGAGCTTCCGGCAAAGGATTTGTATCAGGAGCCGATGAAGAAAAGGGAAGTCGCTAATCGGACTGCAACGGAGTTTGTATCGGGACAACCGATGACATTCAGATGCGAAGTGTTTGGAGATGAGCACCCCAAAGAGGTATCTCTTTATCTGATGTTGAATCCGTGGGGCTGTAAACGAATTCCGATGATGGCGAAAGGCGGATTTTATTATGAGGCGCAAGTAGACTTGAATTGGCTTGAGAAAGATAGTTACCGGTATCATTATGCAGTAGAGGCCGGTGATGAAACGTTGCTTTTCCCGGCAAAAACAGATTGTTTACCGGATAGGTGGGATTATTACGAACAGGATACTTATGCGTTCCGTCTAGTGTCTCCCACTACACCTTTATCACTTTTGGGAGAGCAGGATAGCTGGAAGCGTATACGGTACTCGCGTACCTATTTAAGTCCGGCAACGACGTTCAGATCAGTCTCTTGCGGTGAAGAATTGATTCCTGCATTTCAACTCTCTGTTGCAGATTTAGGGAAGAATGATACATATGTGACTCCTTGTGATGCGACATTTTCTCATTTTATCGGTGATAAGATTGCTTGTCGTGATATGAGTAAAGTATCTCCCTCATTTATCAAAGTTCGAGCTTATGGGTTGAACGGAACTGATAAGGCTATTTGTAATGTTGTAGATAAAGATGGCAGAGGATATGGTGCTGTATTTCAACTGGGGCAAGAAGTATCCGATATATTAATACCTGTTTCTTCTCTTGTTACGACAAAAGCTGCTATGTTGCCCCAAGATTGGCCGGGAGTAAATTCTTATTGGTATCCGGCTTCTATGCAAACATATACTATTCCTTTGGATTGGACGATTGCGGAATTTGTTCAGGTTTCACTCCGGAATGAATTGTACGACACAAGTAATCAGAAGAATAAAGGGGTAGTTGTGGAGAAGATAGAATTGTTGTTTTAATAATAATTCATAAATCGTTATCAGGAATTCACTTTGGAAAGTGACAATAGCATTTCCCGAGTGGATTCCTGATAGTCGATAACTTAATCAGTTTTTTCTGAGTTGAGGTAATTTTACTTCTGCTATTCCCACCCGGTCACTGCCCAATACGATACGTAAATCACTGGCAATTGTTTCTTTAAAGTTAAAAGTGAGTGGTCGGCTGTAAGTGTCGATTGTTCCGGAATATACAGTAAGGAATTGCCCTCCGCCACTGGATAATTGAATCTCGAAATCGGTACTTACTTTGTTTTCACGGTTGAAAGTAATAGATATACTGTTTATCTTGGCTTCATTCTCTAAAGCGAAAGTAATGTAATCTCCTTTATTTCCTTCCCAGAAAGTGGATAAGTCATTATCAATAACATGATTGACAGTTCCTTGATTGGTACTTGCACTGATAGGCGAATCATCTTTTGTGTTTTTGGATATTACATTGTCACCATATCCGGAGACGGTTAATGTTCCATTTAGTCGGATATCCGTAGAGGAGGCTCCTATCATTAGCGTAAATTCTCCCGGCTCTACCACCCAGTGCATATCGGCATTCAGCAGTTCCAATGCTTTACGGTCTATTGGAAACGTAATTTCTTTTGTTTCTCCCGGTTTCAGATGTACCCGTTCGAACCCTGCCAGATTCTTTTCGTATGTTGTGACACTGCTTATTACATCACGTACGTAGAGTTGGACAACTTCGTCTCCTGCCCGTTTGCCGGTATTCGTCACTTTACAAGTGACATACGTCTTTTGATTAGGAGTGATGACGGCTGGAGATATTTTCAAATCGGAATATTCGAAAGTAGTATAGCTTAATCCGAAACCGAAAGGATATAGAGCACCATTGACGCGTGACATATTACCATTCAATCCCGGATTCTTGCCACCGTCAATTTGAGAGGAAGGCTTGCAAGGGAAATTGAAAGGTATCTGTCCCACTGTTTTTGGGAAAGTAACAGTCAGTTTGCCGCCCGGATTATAATCTCCGAAAAGTACGTCTGCTACCGCTTTTCCACCTTTCGATCCAGGATACCAGGCTTCGAGAATGGCAGGTACGAATTTATCCGCCCAGTTGATGGAAAGCGGACGTCCGTTGATTAGCACTAGTACAACAGGTTTGCCGGTAGCAACTACAGCTTTCAACAAATCAAGTTGACGACCGGGAAGAGCAAGACTGCTGCGGGATTTGTTCTCTCCGCAGGTACGTTGTCCACCGCCCAACACGACCACTGCTACATCTGCCTGCTTTGTCTGGCTGACGGCTTTCTCTATTTCTTCTTGTTCGTTCTCGCTCAAGGGATACTCCATCAATTCCGATTCCGGCCAGTTGGCGTCTACTAGTTCGCAGCCTTTCGTATAAAGAACCTCCGCTTTCCCTTCCAATTTCTCCTGAATGCCTTTCAGTACGGATGTCACTTCAACGGCCAAAGGACCGTAATGGGTAAGTGCGTATGAATGTTCGTCAGCATTCGGACCGCATACTGCTATCTTTTTGATAGTTGAGGCATTCAACGGCAGTACATTCTTATCATTCTTCAAGAGCACGATAGACTCACGGGAGGCCTGTAAGGCTATTTCCTCATTAGAGGCTTTCTCTACTTCCTCATCTGCACCCTTTAAATCAGTCTGATAAGGATGGTCGAACAGACCGACAAGGAATTTCACTCTCAGAATATCGCGTACCCGGTCATTGATAATTTCTTCGCTGAGCCCCCCTTCTTTCACCAATTCTCTTAGAGGCAGTACGTACGAATCCGGTGAACGGAATGTGCACCGTATGTTCAAACCTGCTTCTACGCTTTGGCGGACCGCTTCTTTCATGTCTTTTGCCGTACCATGTTTGGTGTAAAGGTATTCCACCGCATCACTGTCCGATACTACATATCCACGGAACCCCATATCACCACGCAGACGGGTGGTCAGCCAATAATAACTGCTCTGAATCGGGAAACCGTCATAGTCGTTGTAAGAACTCATGACACCGAGCAGTCCGGCTTCACGAATCACTCTTTTGAAAGGGTAAACGTGAATCATTTCTACTTCGCGTGGAGACATCTGCGGATCGACACGTGCCATACCTTCACGTGCGCCTTTGTTATTGCTATATGCGATGAAATGTTTTCCGGTAGCCGCTACTTGATGATTATGTTGCATACCTTTTACCATTTCGATCCCTAATTCAGCGACTAAATAAGGTGATTCTCCGTAAACTTCTTCGTAACGCCCCCAACGTTGGTCCCGTCCTACATCAAGTATCGGGGCATATACATTGGTATATCCCAACATACGAGCTTCCCGTCCGGTGATTAGTCCTATCTGGCGGAGCAGTTGGCGGTTCCAGGTATGGCCTAGCCCCAGTTGGGTGGGGAAGTTGGTGGCTTTGTAACTCTCCACTCCGCGGATTCCCTCATTGGTGAAATCCGTCGGAATGCCGAGACGTGTCTCCTCAATAAAGAAACGTTGTACTTCATTCAATGCCCAAGCGTGTTTGGAGGCAGGCCATACATATTCATTGTCCGATGGAGGAAGTCCCCATTGTTGGAAACCATTCAGATGTTCGTCGATAGCACCGATTCCGTCCTTCCATAGTTGGTTCTTCCATTCGGGTGTAGGCAAGTCGTCCTTCAATACCCGTTTATATCCATAAAGGGTTACCATCTGGCACGTTTTCTCCTCCAGTGTCATCTGGCTGAGTAAATCTTCTATACGTGCGTCAATGGGTGCGGATGGGTCTTCATATACATCTTTAATACCGTTTTTATTGAAATCTATCCATCCTTTTTTGTACATTTCTGTACGGACAGGCTTATAAACAGTAGGAATCTTGGATGTTTTTTGTGCAGGGAGGGTAGCACAACTTCCTAGAAACAGGCTAATGAGTAAAAGTTTCTTCATGGTATTTTCTCGTGTTAAGAATAAATTTGCCCGGTAAAGATAATGCTTTGATATAATATTCACCAATGTCTTTTCGTTATTTAGAAAATGTTTCTTGTCTTTTATATCTGGTTGTGGTAGGGGAAGGTAGGAGTAAAGTGATAATAATTGCAAAAGAATGATGAATGATACCAAAATATTTTCTATCTTTGCATCCAATAAAGCAGAATTTTCAGCTTGTTGCAAAGTCATGGGCTTGACTGGATTTGACAGCGGGCAGAAATGGTAGGTAAGCATGCAGTGGGTCGGTAATTTCCACTTAAATCTCAGTTATCAAAATTTTATCTGGCGAAACTAATTACGCTCTTGCTGCTTAATCGAATCATAGTAGATTAGCTTAATCCAGGCACAAGGTGCCAGGACGAGACATCACTCGGAAGCTGTTGCTCCGAAGCGTTCCGGTTCAGTGGTGCAGTTACATCGGGGATAGTTGAAAGTGGCCTCGCACTTTTGATGAAACTTTAGAGGATAAGGCAGGAATTGATGGCTTTGGTTCTGTTCCTGCACGAAAATTTAGGCAAAGATAAGCATGTAGAAAGCTTATGATTTCCTCGTTTGGACGAGGGTTCGATTCCCTCCAGGTCCACAAAATGTTGGTAATCAATGAGCTGATGGGAGTAAAAGATCCGATTTTACATACAGAAATGTAGTAAAGTCGGATCTTTTGTTTTGTATCGTATGTTTTTTTATATATAATTCTTGCTTCTAAGAATATTTTGATATATTTGCAGCCAAAGCACAAAAGAGTTTGTGGCTTTATTTTTAGTGGAGAAAAAATTGTAAGAAGCGTTGTGCTTTATTCTTGTCATTGAAAACCTGAGAAACTTTCAAGAAAACACAAGAATGGCATAGTATGTTTCCTACGCTGGTTTCCGGCGTGGGACTGCTATCCATCCATTTTGTGTTTTCGGGTTTTCTCAGGACCTTCAATGACAAATGGTGGTACGCAGTTCTACGCTTTTTGTTTTATTATTAGGATTCTGAAAGAACTGGAGGATCTAATGATTGTCTTATGAAAAACAAACCTTTTTATTTAACTCTTTTGGGAGTATTCCTTTGGGTTGGATGTACTTTTAAGCCGCCCATGCCAGCTGAAAGTGAGATTTTGAACCAAATCCGGCTGGAACCGAAAATTGATAAATTCGTTTTTGGAGTGAGTATTGGTTCTGCTTTGGATTCATATAATTTTAAATTGAAACGAACCCCGCGCCAAGCACTTATCAAAGACGGTATCTTATTGCCGGGTGGTGTTTATTGGAGCAAATTAAATCCCAAATATAATGATAAATTTATAGAAGTAAACGAAGATAATGCGCGATATGTCTATGCCAATCCTCATTTGGATGGTATCTCTTTCATAAGTGCCGGACCGGCAGGTTATGATACTTCTCGTTATATGATTGCATTGGTGGGCTATCACTATGAAGTTACAGATTGGGCCAAGCGGATTAATAAGTATAATTCTTCTCAATTTGCTGATATTTCGGGGACAAAAGAATATCTCTTGGAGTATGATAGAAACTTGAAACGCTGGAATTGTGTACGCGATTTAAATTGGTAGACAAGTATGAAAAGAATGATATTGTTTTTCTTTTCTCTCATAGCTATTGCTTCTTATATGGTGATTCCTCGTATGTGTAATAATCGGGTAAACGAAGAAAAACAAATGGAAATAATTCAATTGATTGCACGTAGGACCGGTTGCAATGACTATGACAGGAAATATACGGTAGAGCGGGGAGCATTGCGCTTTCATCCCACTATATCTTTCAATCAAGAAACATCTTATAGCGTGATGTTGGAGCTTGTTTCTGCGTTTGGTGATATGGAACCTGAATATTCAGAAGAAACAAGAGCCGGAAAATGGATACAGTTTTATCGTTGGATTTATGAAAATACGGAATATCGGTATGTGGTGTATTATGACCGGTACTCTTATCAGGATGTGGAGTGTATAAATCTTTATTGGCATGAATTAAAATAAAAAAGAAGATATGATGGAACAAAAAGAAAGAAGTATCGGACATAAGGTGCTTTTGGTGGGAGTGCCATTGCTGGCTTTATACCTGTTTTACCAATTTAATGTGGTAAAGCTATTTAATGAAGGATTTACAGGTCATGAACTGATGGACTTGGATGCGGTTAAGAAACTTTTCAGATATCATACATTCGGATTGTATGTTGCGTTTGAAGTGAAACATCTTGTTGGCTACATTATGCTGTGTGGCTTCGTGTTGCTTGCGGCGAGTGAGGCATTTTTAGTCGGCCGATTTTTGAACGTGGTGCGTATAGTGGGGGGAATTGTATTGTCTTGCGGGTATTTGTCTTTCTTCTTTATGGAGGCTCACGGCTTTTGCGGAGCGGGTTTCTGGACTCCTTTTCTTTTGCTGCTATTCTATCTCTGCTTGGCTTATGCTACATTGCCTGATGAAAGTAAAATCCCGATTGAAAACAGGATAGGCATTCTCTTATTGATAATAGCCGTTTTCTTTTTAGCGTTTTTGCCGTTTGCAAAGTCGGGTAGTAGGGTGTATGACTTTTATCACAATAGCAGTGACGGAGATGACCAATTGATACGTTATGCGACCTACGTTTCATACGCTGCGTTTTATGCTTGCATCGCATCATTAAAGTGGAAAAGAAAGATGGTCGGTTGGGAGCTTTGGGTAGCTTTTTTCATGGCTCTGTGTTGCCATGTTTTTGTGTATCTCCGATTTAAAGATTATCCGTCCAGGTTGTCGGTGGGCTATTACGTTTCATTGTTTTTTATCATCGGGATATTTCTATGGTTGCGTGGAGTGAACAGTGACGGTGAAGAAAAAGAATCGACTGAGTTTGAAAAGATGAACAAGCAAGTGGAAGAAGCCATGCGGCGCGAAGAATGAATTGTAAATTGATATATATAAGAATAGTATGTTATGATGAAAGCAAAGACGTTTTTAGTTGTAGGAGGATTTGCCCTGTGTCTGTTGTCGGGGTGTACTCATTATGAATCGGAGCCTACATTCGGCAAGGTGCCCGACATCGTGTGCCGGTATGATAATAAGGCGCATGCGTTGCAGTTGCGAATCAATAGGAGTAGTGGTGATGAGAGAAGAAAATACACGAAAGAACAAGAGGATTTGTTGCACAAAGAACTGCCCCAAACACTTCGTGACGAGAAAGTGGATGAGATAGTGGGGCGTGAAATTCCGGTAGATTGCCGAACTGATTACTTTAGTATAGACAAATTCGTGATAACAGAGGTGGATAAAGATGGTAGCATCCTCTTGAACGGCAAGATTCTTTTTAATGTGAATTTTGAAAGAGAATACGATTTGGGCTATGTAGGGCTGACTACGGATTTATGTGATATGGCAGGTACAGCTTATAATTCAAAGAGGTTCTATATGAATTATCGTTTCAGCGATTACTATCAGGCTTTTGTCCCTTCCCGTGAGGCGACCATGCGTTATAAGGCGAAATATCCTAAGAAAGGCGAAACTGCTGATTTTCATTTTAGCATTCCCAATTATTTCTTTGAGGGGCATTACCAGCGTGGCAAGGACTTGCCGGTAAAGGTGGTGATTACGCAGTATGATACTCATCCTCTCAGATGATTATGATACACAGAATGATGTGCTTTTAATGGACGGAGTATCTTATAATAAATTTCTTGCTAAAATAAACCTTTCCATCTGTCAATTATTACTATAAAGGAGTCATTTCCAAGATAAGGTTTCTAAATATTTTGCTTTTAAATGAGAAGCAAATCAACTTTTTTGTTGATAATGAAAAAACAAATACTATCTTTGTAACATAAACGAGAAACGAAATATGATAGTAACATTCGATAAGGACTATTTGCAACAACTTTACGAAAAAGGCAAATGCGATGACAAGAAGCATCGTTTTCAGCCCGACATAGTGAAAAGATATAAAAAAGGAATCGATTACCTTAAACGGGTAAATAAAATCGAAGAACTATTTTTGCTGCCCTCTTTGCATTATGAAGTCCTGAAAGGTAATAAGACGGACATTTCGTCAATCCGTGTGAACGACCAATATCGTATTGAATTTACTGTAAGTGAAACTGTCGAAACTGTTATTACCGTATGTAATGTCCTTGAATTGTCAAACCATTATAAATAATTGCGTTATGATTGAAGTAAAAGGAATAGATCCTAAAATGATTGCAAACAACATCGACCCTTATGAGCCGACTCATCCTGGAGAACTGATCAAAGATGAAATCGAGTTTCGTGGTATATCACAAAAGAAACTTGCTGATAGAATGGGGGCGTCATATACTGTTGTAAATGATATTATTAACTGTAAACGTGCTGTAAACCCTCAATATGCTCTTTTGTTTGAAGCTGCATTGGGTATTCCTGCGCATATTCTTACAGGTTTGCAGGCTGATTTTGATATGCTTAATGCTAAGCGTAACCAGGCTTTCGCCAAACGTCTCGAAAACATTCGGAAGGTTGCCGCATTGCTATAATTTTGTGTTGAACAGTATTGGGTAATAACCTTTTTATGCGTTCTATTCTTTCTTTTGTTATTTTTCCATGCAGCACTAATCTTTTTGTAGTAACTTCGCTCTGCTAATGTCTTCCAATGACTCATAGAAAGATTCTACATATCGACATGGATGCTTTTTACGCCTCAGTAGAACAGCGTGATAATCCTGA
>OOBR01000790.1_pt1 | contig 24579 bp, 34 predicted proteins | sample 1671281 | NCBI WGS metagenome assembly OOBR01 (sample SAMN06348140, study PRJEB24527) | human gut metagenome | biome: human gut; feature: ankylosing spondylitis patient; material: feces | host: Homo sapiens | place: China | collected 2015-10
GGAAGACCGGTGTTGCACCGGTGTGTTCATGGGAATTGGCAAGAAGGGCGCATTGATGTTTGACAGCAAGATCGTAGGAACCGGTGTGAGATTTCACATTATGCCCCGGACCATCAAAGAGATCTATAAGGCAGAGGTTAAGGTGGACATGGGATTCATGAACCCGCCTGCAGAAAAGGAAAGAGAGGAATAAGAGATGGCAGAAACGAAGAAACAGGAAGTAGCGACACAGGGAAAGCAGGAAATGAATACACAGCTTTCCTATTATGCTAATCAGTACACAGGACTTATGGAGCGTGACTTCGCAGAGCATGGACTTGTGTTTGATGATTATTCCAAGCAGTGTGCTATGGCATCTATGAGTGCGATTTACAACCTTGTTACATCCAACAAAGCCGCTATGAGCAACTTAAATGGTTCTAATTTGAGACAGGTTATTGGACAGGTATCAAGCCTTCAACTTAATGCCAATGCAGTGCCGAGGGAGTGCTACTTCCAGTTGAGAAGTAAACAGGATGCAAACGGAAACTGGTACAAGGAAGTAGAAATGGGAATCGAAGGAGACGGAAACGATGCACTTCTTCGTAACTTTGGTGTTGATGTTAAAAAGGTATATCCAGTATGGCTTGTGAAAGAAGGGGATGAATTTACATATCCGAAGCACAGAGGTGTTGAAGTTACGCCGCCGGAGTGGGAAGAAAAAGGATTGTCACAGAAAGTAATCCGTGTTGTTTATCCTGTTGAAATGAATGATGGAAAAATCGAGTACATGATCGCAGAGCGTGAAAGCGTAAAAGGAAATCTTTTCGCTCATGTCCGTAATAATCTGTTGAATGAAACTTTCGGTTTACTTGGAACAAAAAAAGATAAGAGTGGAAAGGTTGTACCTAGAACGAGATATGATGCTACGGATGAAGAAAAGAAAGCTATCGCAGAAAAGAAAAATGAAGTTCTGAAAGCACTTTTAGACTGTGAGACTATTGAAGATATGCTTGCCTGTGAAGTTGCAAGACCATACATGAGTGCCGCATGGCTTGATACATCAGAATCCATGATTGTCCGCAAGATGCGTAACAATGCCATTAAAAAGCATCCAAAGAATCTTAATGTTATTGCGAAACAGTCTCTTATGCAGATGGATGAAACTTATCAGCAGACGCAGGAAGAAATTGCGGAAAATGCCAATTCAGAGCCATTTGTTGTAGCTGAATCCGAAGCTATTGAGACCAGGAGCGAAGTAGTCGAATCAGAGCCGGAGAAAGTAGTCGGAGAAGTCGTTGAGAATGACGAGAACGTACCGGACTTTATGAAGTAGGAGGAAGAGGACTATGAAGAAAGTGTATAAAACAGCAATCGCACTGGTACTTATGTTTGTGATGGCTCTCTGCATGTGCAGTTGCAGCACCGCTGATACCGTGAATTACAATCTCAATAAAGAAGCTGACGAGTTCAATGTGTACAGAAGAATCACGGTAACCAATGCCAGAACGGACACAATCATGATGCAGGCGGAAGGATATATGTCCCTCGGAAATAATTCTTCCAATGAGCTAGTGGTTACCTTTAAGACCGGAGAGGATCAGTACTATAAGGACTACATCTATCTGAATGACTGGACCTGCTATGTGATGGAGCAGGTGGAGCCGAAATCGACGGACAAGTACCATTATGAATTAGTGTTTTACCCGCAGCGGCTGGTCCCGGAGATTGAGATTAAGTAGGAGGGCGGCATGAATCTTCCCAAATCTGAATTGAACAAGCAGGAAGCGTTGCAACTATGGAGCACAGATCCTTCTGAATATGCCAAAGAGCAAATGCTTCTTAGTAACCATTGCATTGTTTTTTCGGTTATGAAGAATTTAAGCATTCCTTTGACTGACGAAGATATGTTTCAGACTGGAATCATCGGACTTCTAAAGGCTATAAATACCTTTGATACTTCAAAAGGCTATCAATTTTCAACCTATGCATTTCCAATTGTGAGAAATGAACTACTTATAGCATTTCGCAAAAGCAAAAGGTCAGTAGTGGCAGCATTCTCGCTGGATGATAATGCAGATATAGGGAATGGTGAAAGCGTTCCTTATGCGGAAATGATCGCAGACGGCAAAGATTATGAAGAAAATGTAGTGAATTCCATGCTTGCTCAGCAGATTTTTGAAAGGTTGGAAGCAAGGGAAAAACATATTTTCACCATGTTCTTTGTAGAGAGTAGAACGCAATCTGAAATATCCAAAGCACTTGGAATTTCACAGTCCTATGTTTCGAGAATTATTAGTAGCATGGGAAAAATGAAGCGGAAAGGAAGGAAAACCAAATGAGGGTAATTAGTCAGGACGGCACGCTTGATATGCCGTATGAAATATGTACTGTATGGTGTCGTGGTTCGGTTATCATGTGCGATATGTGTGGAGATAACACTACTAAGACAGTCCTTGCAACCTATTCTACTGACAAAAAAGCGCAGAAGGTTATGGAAATGCTTAGAGTTGCATATGCAGGCAAATTTATCACAAATGCGGATATTCCAGATGATTTCAATGAAACGGTAAAGACTGCTATGAAAGGTGGCTTTGGAACTGTGGTAGTTAAGGATACTTGCGAACGTGTGGAATTTAACAATCTGAATGGATATATTCAGTTCCCGGCAGAGGAAGAATTGGAGTAGCCTATGAAATACTATTGGGTTCGCATCTATGATTACAAGGTAGACGATGAACTGAAAGAGTTTACAGATGATAACGTGTGGGATGCTCAAAAAGGCACTCTTCTTGATGAATATTATCTTTGCGGAGAGGATATGTCCCGAGAAGAAGCAAAGAATAAAATCAAGGAGAAAAGCGGAGTTTCAAAGTTTGCAAAGCCGCGGAAGAATAGTGGTATATACGCTATTGTTATGGATAGCAATCAATTCTTTTATGACAGGTTCAATGTGGAAATTGACACCATTTGTTTTAACTGCCACAAGCCTATCAAGGGCAAATTGAAAGATTTTCCTTATATGGTAACGGACAATGGAGAAAGATATTGTTTCTGCTCGTATAATTGCAAATCGGAAACAAGTAGCAAAATCAATCCGTATTATGAGGGAGAATTTCAAAGTCGAGAGGGATATGAAAGCAATGGTGGTGTATATGGTTACATTTACCATATTTACAACAGAAAGACTAATATGCACTACATAGGACAAACGGTATATATGCCATTCTTCCGGTGGCAGGAACACGTTAAGAGCGGTTTGAAAGGTAATATTACAGACCTTGTATTTGAGACCATTACAGAGGTTCGTGTTAAGTCACAGGAGTATCTGAACAACATTGAAGCATGGTGGATTAGGAAATACATTGATGAATATGGGCGAGACCGTGTTATGAATATTACAGTTCCAAAGATAACACTTGAGGACTTGGCAAAGGAATATTCAAAGATAGTTTCGGGACAGTTAAGTATTGAAACGGATGAAAGTGAGGTGGTTTAAATGCTTATGCGATGTTGCGGTTCATCATCTGCAGGCAACAGTTATGCTTTAATCAGCAATAGTGGCGAAATTCTTGCCATTGAAGCTGGACGCAAATTTCTTGATTTTAAGAAAATGATTGATTGGAAAATAGCAAATGTTTCCGGATGCATTGTGAGCCACGAACACGGAGACCATGCACGCTACATAAAGGATTTTATGAGATCTGGTATTCCGGTTTATACGGCATTTGAAACGCAGACCGCACTTGAAACCATTACAGGAGAGCGCACAGCACCTATTCCACCGCGCAGACCACGGCAAATCGGCAGTTTTACGGTTACCCCATTCAATGTGCCGCATGACACGGAAATCGAGTGTTATGGCTATTTAATCGAGCATGAGGAAATGGGTAAGCTGCTATTCCTAACCGACTTGGAATATTGCAAGTATGACTTTTCCAGTATGAAAGTTGAGCAGATTATGGTCGAAGCCAACTACAGCATGGACTTGGTAGACCGGAATGAGCCAAATTACGAACACCGTCTGCGAGGTCACATGAGCCTTGATACGGCACTTAAATTTATTTCTACTAACGATAACCCGGCATTGAGAAATGTCGTTCTAATACACTTATCAGATAAAAGCGGAGATCCCGCACTATTCAAACAAAAGACAGAAGAAACAATTAAATATGGAGCCAATGTTTATGTTGCGTGCAAAGGCTTGGAAGTTGATATGAACCTTTGCCCGTTCTGATTGGTTGTAACACCAAGGCGAAAGTCTAAAAGAAACCTTTGTTCGGCGAAGTTATCACAAATTATTGAAAGCCGTGTTTTGGCGGTATATCCCCTATATGCCGCCGACCTTTAGGAAGGGAGTGAAACTTTGAAAATATGCAAATATTGCGGGTCTGATTTTGAGCCGAAGCGACCAGATCAAAAATACTGCAGACCAAAATGCGCGAGCAGATTCGGACAGTTTAAAAATTTTAAAAAGCGTGGAAGAACCGTGTATACCAGAATATGCCCGAAATGTGGCAGAATTTTTATGACCATAGATGAACACAAGGTAGATTGCCAGGATTGTATGAGCGGCGCCATTAAAGAGCGCACGGAAAAACCAAAGAAAAAGAATGATGTAATCAAGACTGTGAACCACATGGCACGTGCCGCAGGGATGAGTTACGGAAAGTTCGTGGCTCAAATGAGCATGGGAAAGGTGGGAAAATAGCTGATGTTATATCAAAATATTGCAAAGGCTAAAGCCATTGAGCATCAGAACCGTGAGCGCCTTTTGAAAGTCAATCCAAAGTTGAACGATAAGAGCGGCATTTATTTCCTGCTTAGAGAAGATGAAAATGGGTTCAAGTTTGCATACATCGGGCAAGCAAAGAGCCTGTTGCAAAGATTGTCAAGCCATATGGCAGGTTATCAACAACATATTGATCTTAGCTTGCGAAAGCACAAACTTTATGATCCGGAGAAGAATCCCTATGGATGGAGAGTTGAATTTCTGAATTTCCCGGAAAGCTGGCTTGATGAAAAGGAAAAATATTTTATCAAATTGTATGCGGACAGGGGCTATCAGCTTAGAAATGTCAGTTTGGGCGGGCAGGGAGAAAACAGAGCCGCCGGAGACATTGGAGAGCGAAAGTTACCTAAAGGGTACAGAGAGGGCGTACAGCAGGGCAAAAAGAGTCTTGCCAAGGAATTATCGCATATCGCTGAAAAGCACCTTGAAATCCGCTTGAAGCCGGATAAAGCCAATAATTCAGTATCACAGAAACAGTATGAAAAATTTATGGATTTGCTTCATGGAGAGGGTGGTTCGAATGGCAGAGAATAAGCGATATTACTGGCTTAAGCTGATGGATGATTTTTTTGATAGTAAACGAATCAAGAAACTCCGAAAGATGGCCGGTGGCGATACATATACGATTATCTATCTCAAAATGCAGCTATTGTCTCTGAAAAAAGGCGGCTATTTGGAATACTCTGGTCTTGAAGATGAATTTTACAAAGAGATTGCCCTTGATATTGATGAGGATGAAATCAACGTTCAAGTTACGATTCAGTATCTTCTTTCCTGCGGATTGATCCAGACAGCCGACAATATCGAGTATCTTATGCCTTTTGTGCAAGATAACTTAGGAAGCGAGACGGCAAGCACTCGTAGAAGTCGGAAATCTAGGGAAAATGCACAAAAAGCGTTGCAATGCAACAGTGGAGCAACAGTGTGCAACAATTTGCAACAAAAATGCAATGTAGAGATAGAGAAAGATATAGATATAGATAAAGAGATAGATACAGATAAAGAAAATACAAAAGAAAGTTCTTCCTTGTTCGATTTTGAGGATGCATGGAAAAAGACTTTTGATATATACCCTAAGAAAACAGCGTATAACACCGCTAAAACAGTTTGGATGGATAAAGTGCTAGAAGTTATCGAACCGAACCAACCGGACGTTGCAAGGCTGATTTACGGAGCCACAGAAGCATATTTGAGCGACTACCAAGAAAAGCATCCGGATGATACAGCTTTTCAGTTCATCCCAAAATACGCCGAATGGCTGAAAGATGATTGCGATTATTGGTTGTCAGTTGCAGAAAAGCGAGGTGATGACAGTTGACCGAAGCGGAGTTTGGAGTAATTGGGTGTGTGCTGATTGACAATGATGTGCTGAATGGCATCTGGCGAACATTGAAGCCGGAAATGTTCAGTTCGGAATTTGCACAGGATACATACAAAGAAATGCTTGCTATGTATGACCGGAATGAAAGTATTGACCCAATGTCTTTATCAATGGCGCTTGAAAATCACAAATATACACAGGAACAGATCAGCTTCTTGATGAAGTCATGCATCTCCGAAACAATAACTTCCACAATGATTAAAAGCTATGTGAATGCAGTTGTGAAAGAGTATAAGTCACGCATAGTTAAAGATATGTTCCAAAGGGCAAGCCTTAAACCATGCGATATTAACGATACGATCGCAGATTTACTGACAAGACTTGAACATCTGGAAGAGGGAAAAGAAGTAAAACTGAAACCAATTAAGCAGATTGCAGTTGAGAATAGGGACAAATATTTCAATGAAAGCGTCGGAGAAGGTGGTATAAAAATCGGATTGGCACAGCTTGATGATGCACTTGGAGAGCTGGAACGCGGGGATGTAACAGTAGTTGCTGCAAGACCGGCAGTCGGAAAATCCGCACTCACAACACAGATTATTGGCAATATGGCAAAAAAAGGACTTAAAGTTGCATATTTCAATTTGGAGATGAGCGATAAACAGGTGTATGAGCGATTTATTTCAAGACTTGCGGAAATCGGCTTAACGAGAATCAGAAGGGCAAAAGCGTTTCTTGGAGATGAAGAGGAAAAATTCTATCGGGCAAATGAAGAAATGAGCGATTATCAAGTATGGATTGCTTCCGGAACAGTGTCTCCGAGAGAAATCAAGGCAGAATGTAGACACCAAGATTTCGATGTAATTGTTGTTGATTACTTGCAATTGCTTATGCCGGACAGCCGATATTCTGGCAGAAACGAGGAAGTTGCTTCAATTTCAAGAGGCTTGAAATCGGTTGCAAGAGATTTAAATACGCACGTAATAGCACTTTCGCAGATAACTCGTGCTTCCGAAAGCAGAGACACGAAAGAGCCTACCATGGCAGAGTTAAGGGAATCCGGAGCAATCGAACAGGATGCGTCAAACATAATTATGCTGTGGAATCTGTCAGACAATGACAAGGGAGCCAAGGGTGCAAAAATCGAAAAGAACAGACAGGGAATGACAATGCGTGAAGCAATGGAGTTTGATGGAGATCACATGAAGTTTGTTGAAATCGAAAAGCCGTTTGATGATGTTGTTGCAGAAATCAAAAAGAAAGAGCGCGGCGACGGATTCAAGTCGTATGACGGCGATTGTCCGTTTTAGAGGTAGCAGCTATGGCAAGTGCAAAGATTGAAAAAGGTTCGGAAGAATGGCTGGTATTCATGGATTATTGGAAGTTCATCCAGAAATACTATGCGCCAGACAACAACGATTCCTGGTGGGACGAAGTTGTAAAAACCGGAGAAAAACTTATTGAAAAATATAAAGGTATGGAAATCGAAGAACGTGCAAGACAGCTTGTATTGAGCCATTTTGCATGGTTGGAGATTACGTACGGAAAGGAGAAATCAAAGAAATGAGCAATGCGTTGAAACGGAAGAAAAAGCCAACATTTTTCACGAAGCAGGATACGAAGATCATCGGCCGGAACGATTTTGAAAAGCGCAATGCTGATAAGGTTATATCAAAATCATACAAAGATTTCGTTGTAATCGGTTACATCATTCTGCATGACAAATTTGGGTTCGGACAGGCAAGAATCATCCGGTTACAGGATTTTTTGAAATCCTACTTAGATGAAGCAGCATCCGGTGGAAATACCGGAAAGGACTTGTCTGTTTATCTGAAAAGTAAATACGGAATCGACATCAAAGAGGAAGTCGGAAAAATTCCGCAAAGACAGTTAATGAACCTGTATGCAAAAAAAGGTTTCTGTATTGAGCGTGAAGCCTACAGACTTTCCAGCGCGTCATTGTTTAACTATTTCGCGCTCACGCTTACGATTCTGAAAAAGGAATTTAAGCTGTCTGTGAAGCAGTTACAGCAGTTCACGGACAAGTTTATTGACTACATTGACACATTGGCTAATTACAAGCAGTTTCAGTTGACCGTGCCGATGATAGCGCAGAGTTTGGCGAATGAGATTAAGTTTGTATGCGATTTGGAGGTGTAAAGATGTTGAATAAAGAAAAATATGCGAAAGAGATTTTAGACATGGCGTGCTCTGGGAATAGCATTGCCAAGGTTGCGGAAAGTGAGGATGTGTAGAAATGGGAGTTTTGCTTGCATTATCAACCTTATTTATATGGGGTCGGCTGGTTAATATTGATTGCGACCTAAAAGATATCAGCGAAGAACTGAAAAAGATGAACGAAAGGAGAAATGATGGAAGATAGATATTTATTCCGCGGAAAGCGGATTGATAATGGCGAATGGGTGGAAGGATATCTGTCATACCCATTTTGCACGAAAAAGGGCAACGAAAGTTATTATTTCTACGCAAAGGATAGTTTGGGTTTCTTCTGTCGTTGTGTTGTAGATGCATCTACTATCTGCCGGTGCACTGGACGGACAGATCGAGATGAGAAATTGATATTTGAACACGATGTAATTGTTTATCTTGACACATATAGCACAGAAAGCGGATATGCAGAAGCAGATTGTGCCGGTGAAGTTTTGTGGGATGAAGAAACATTGTCTTTCCAAGTTACAAACAGACTGTCGGCTGAAAGTTGGGAAGTCCTTGGCGGGGAATGTAAAGTGCTTGGAAATGCGATTGAACATCCGGAATTGTTGGAGGTGTAGGCATGACGGAGAATGAAGCAATCGAGATTGTGAAAGGCGGTGGAGTGAATGATTAGTTTTACAAGTGGTAATTCAGATGATATTACAAAAGCAGTAGGTGGTTTAGACACATTTACAAAGAACTGGTGTATGAATTGCGAAGAAACTGATACAAGAAATGAACCAATGTTCAGATGTGAAGAATGTAACTTCAAAGGTGAACTTGGGGTGTGTAAAATAAAAGAATTTGTTATTGATAAAACAGGTGATATGCCTGTCGACTTTGGAAGTATGGTACAACACTGAAAGGCGGTGGCGCAGATGTCAATTAAACCGATTTTATTCAATATCGAAATGGTTCGTGCGATTTTGGACGGAAGAAAGAGCTGCACTCGGCGGCTGGTTAAACATGATGTTGAATCAGTTCTAAACAGTCCATATCATAAGGTGCATCCAGAGGTAGAGGATAAACAGATTATAAGCAAACTATGCAATCCGCCATATCACACGGACGATATACTGTACGTGAGAGAAACATGGAGCGAAGCATATGAAGAGGGAACATATATTTACAGGGCTGATGATAAGCTGGCAGACTTGCCAACGTTCAAGGAATCATCAAAACTGATATACCGTCCATCCATCCACATGCCGAAAGAAGCCGCGCGCATCTGGCTTAAGGTTACGGATGTGAGGGTAGAGCGGTTGCAGGATATAACACCAAAGGGGGCAGAAAGCGAAGGTGTTGGAAACCTTTTCTATGATGATATCGGATACGGTGAAAAAAATTATGGAACAGAAGTAGACCCAGAGTACGGGATTACAAAGGAGCAATTTGCTTGGCTGTGGGAATCCACCATCAAGAAATCTGACCTTGACCGCTACGGTTGGGATGCATCACCGTGGGTGTGGGTTATCGAATTTGAGCGGTGCGAGAAACCGAAAGGAGTGTGAGGTATGTGTACAATGAAGTGGAAAGAAGTTGCCCCAGAACAAGAGGACTGGGAAAAGCAAATAGACATCGTTGCCTATTATGGCAGTATCACCGTAGGAAGCATCGTTTATTGTGGCGAAGAGATAGGATGGCAGTCAGTGATTGATGGCCACATGAATTTTATGCAAGCAGAATCCTTAGAGGATGCCAAAAGGGAAATGATTGATATATTGGAAGAGCACTGTACCGACCAAATCAACTATTATAAGGATTTACAGGGACACCTTGAAGAATTAAATGCAGCGGAGGTGAACTGATGGCTAAAGCAGTATTGATTATGGATATGCCGGAATCGTGCAGTAAGTGCAAATTCATGTACGAATTTCAAGGAATTAAAAAGTGCCAGCTTATGAATGTGCTAAATAATGGTGCTTCGAAATTATCACAAAACACATTCACGCAGAAACGGCATGATTGGTGCCCGCTCCGGGAACTACCGGAGAAGATACCGGAGTTAAAATCTGGGTATGAAGATATCAGCACATCAATACGTCGGGTGGGTTGGAATGCTTGCTTGGATGAGATTGTAAAAACAGATGGAATGAGAAAGGAGTAATGACAGAAGCCTTGGTAGACCAAGGTTGACCGCTAACGGTGTGATTAATAGCGAGAACAAAAAGGATGAACAATGCGTTTGATTGAATAATGGGTTCGTAAAATATTCGGCAAAGTTATAAAAAATCAGAGTGGTAAGCCAGATTCCTTTATCCACGGACACAGGATTATTTCTGTTAAGTGGTTGTCATGAAAAGATTAAAAGTATGTTGGGTAAGTGCAGGTATCAGCAGTTTTATGGCTGGATATTTAGCCGGTGATGTAGATGAATGGATTTACATAGACATAGCTGACCAACATCTGGATAGTATCAGATTCATTAAAGATTGCGAGAAAGCAATCGGAAAGAAAATCAAAATGCTGAAATCAAGTGAGTACGGATGTGTAGAGGATTGCGTAAAGACGTTCGGAGGATTTAGAAATCCGTCAAATGGATTCTCACCATGTACAAACTGGCTCAAAAAGAGAGTGAGAAAAGAGTGGGAGGAACGACATAAGGATTGTGAATTGACTTACGTCTGGGGATTCGACCTTAAGGAAAAGAATCGGGCAGAGAGAACGATTGAAGCAAATCCGCAAGCCGCACACGAATTTCCACTGATTGACAAAAACCTCTCAAAAGAAGAGGTACATGGATTGTTTGAACGGACTTTTGATTTTGCCCGACCTCGGATGTATGAACTTGGCTATCCGAACAACAACTGTATCGGATGCGTCAAAGGCGGTATGGGATATTGGAATAGAATCAGAAAAGATTTCCCGGAAGTATTTGAAAGTCGGGCGAAGTTGGAAAGGTTGGTAGGCTATTCAATCCTTAAGGACGGGAAAGGGAATCCGGTATATTTGGATGAACTTGAACCGGACAGAGGTAACATGAATACAGAGATTTTCCCCGATTGTGGGATTATGTGTTATTTAAGTTTGAAATGAAAGAAGGAGTGAAATATGGTTAGACCAGATGGAACTAAAAGTGCAAAAGTAATCCAGGTAATTGAGACAAAAGCAAAAAGAGGACTTGGAACAGAAAAAGACCCAGTACGTGATGTTGTTCAGTACTGGGATCTTGAAGGAAATTTTCTTGCTGAAATGGATACACAACTTTGTCTTTCTGCGATTGAACACGAGGCAAAGGCGGTAGAAGGATCTATTTTGGCTCCATAGTTGCTGCATCTTCTGTAATCAGAATCATGCTAATGAAGTAAACGGTTGCTTGGATGAATGATTTCATATCACTCACATCTCGGTCTTCTTGCTTCCGGATATAGTGAGCTTCGTCATTGCCTATCCAAGCAGACCGAGTAGCTAATGTTTTTATATTAGGAGAATCAATAAAGTTTTTGATACAAGCTGCAAGTGGCATAGATTTGATTTTTTCTTCGGCATCCGGATTTTCATGTATTGCAAAATCTTTTATTAGGAATTCAAGGGATTTCCTGTAACCAAGACCTGCAATTTCATCAAGACCGGATGCTTCAGCAGCAAGAGCTTGATTATATATTTTGTCAAATAGAGGTGAAAGTTCAATGATATTTTTGTCAAAAACTGTTTTAGCAAATTTTATTGGCTCAACATAACGAAATATAGCTGAGTTATAGATAATAGCATTGTTGTATAAAGATGCATTTGAAATCCAATAGTGAGCAAAAAATGGAGAAACACAGTCTCTACAAAAATAAACAACACTAGCGCATGTAACTGAATCATCTAACTTATAAACACATGCAAAAAGTGGAATAGGAGCAAAAGATTTGTGGCACAAAGGACATTCGGTGATATCTTTATCATCAACTTTGATTGTACAATTTTTTGAATCAATCATATTTTTGGCATCTATAGAACGTAACATAAAAACCCTCCTTTTTGACAATATTTTACAACAGTCATAAGAAAATAACAATAAAAAGAAAGGAGCCGGAACCTATCCGGATAAAAGGCGCGCCAGGTTCCTTTCGGAGAAAATGAAGAATAGTGAATTAAAAGAATATGTAAACAGTTTTCCGGATGATGCACCAGTAAGTATCGTATGTGCAAATCCCAAAAAGAGAAAGGTATACGAGCCAAAAACAGTCATAATAATGACAGATGAAGAATTTACTTATCCGGCATTTGTAATTGAAATTAAAAATGAGAGAAATATGACGGACGAAGAAAGAGCAATGTGCGAAGAATGTGAGCGAGATGCGGATGATTTGGAAGGACAGATGCAGATCGAGGACTTTCTGGAGGTGATGCCATGATTAACGGAGAATTGATCGTTGACAACTTCGCCGGCGGTGGTGGTGCATCTACCGGAATTGAACTTGCTACCGGCTACAGTGTAGATATAGCTATCAACCATGATCCGGAAGCTATTAAGATGCACAAGGCGAACCACCCAAACACCAAGCATTACTGTGAAAACGTGTGGGCGGTTGATCCGGTAAAGGCTTGTAAAGGACATCCTGTAGCACTTGCCTGGTTCTCCCCGGACTGCAAACATTTTAGCAAAGCGAAGGGCGGAAAGCCAAAGGACAAGAATATCAGAGGTCTTGCATGGGTAGCCTGCCGATGGGCGGGGCTTGTCCGGCCGAGAGTAATCATGCTTGAAAATGTGGAAGAATTCAAAACATGGGGACCACTTAACCGTGGGCATCATCCGATTAAAAGCAAGCAGGGAAAAACATTTGAACGGTTTGTACAGCAGCTTACAGATTTGGGCTACGAAGTGGATTTTCGGGAATTGGTAGCGGCAGATTATGGAGCGCCAACCATGCGTAAGAGATTTTTCATGATCGCAAGGTGTGATGGCAAGCCAATCATCTGGCCAGAGCCGACACACGCACCGGCAGACAGTGAAGAAGTCAAGAAAGGATTGCTCAAACCATATGTTGGAGCATACACACAGATTGATTTTAGCAGACCGTGTCCGAGCATCTTTGATACATCGGAAGAAATCAAGAAAAAGTATGGTATCCGCGCGGTACGGCCGTTGGCACAGAAAACAATGGATCGGATTGCAAGGGGATTAAAAAAGTTCGTCCTTGATAATCCAGAACCATTTATAATCCAGTGCAACCACGGCGGCGAACATAGACCGAACGACATCCGTGAGCCGATGCCTACAATCACCGGAAAGCATGGTTACGGGATAGTAGAGCCGACTCTTGCACCATATATGGGAACAAATACGACAAATCATCCAGGTGGAAATTGCAAAGATCCGATACATACGATCACTACAGGAAACCAGCAGTGTTTGATTAGCCCTACATTGATCCAGTATCATTCCGAGACAGCACAGGGAGAAGTCCGAGGACAGACCATAAAGGACCCGATCATGACTGTGGATGGCTCAAACAGGTACGGATTGGTTACATCGTTTTTAAGCAAATTTTATAAGAGCGGCACCGGGCAGGATATGAGAGAACCATTACATACCATTACTACATCACCGGGGCATTTCGGGGAAGTCAGAGCGTTTTTGATTAAATACTACGGCGATGCCACAGGACAGGATATAGAGCAACCACTTGATACGGTTACGACCAAAGACAGATTCGGACTTGTGACAATCGAGGGTGTGGATTACAAGATCGTAGATATCGGACTGAGAATGTTAGAACCGAAAGAGTTGTACGGATGCCAGGGATTTCCGGATGATTACATAATCGACCATGATTATACAGGAAAGACATATCCGAGAAGTGAACAGGTAAAGCGGTGCGGCAATGCGGTGTGTCCGCCAATTCCTGCCGCGCTGGTAAAAGCAAATTTACCAGAGTTGTGCGTAGCAAAGCGCACAGGGAATATGAAAATTCGGCAGGAACAGACCGGACAACTCCGGTTTGCGTAGGATGGTTAAATATATACTGTAAAATTTAAGGAGTTCAAATGAGTGAAAAGAATAAAGCGTGGTGCAATCTAAACAATTTCCCATGCATCCATCCTAATCCGGACGATCTTGAAAATTGCATTTATTGCGAAAATTATTCTTTTAGAAAGTATATAGAATACAAGTGGAAAGGAAGTAAGTATGAAAGATATAAAAATAAAAATTGATTGCGGCGGATTCTTTATGGGACTTGGGATTGGAATCATGTTAGGGATGATTGCTGCAGCAAAGATTTTACTTTAAAAAACAACAGCCGGACACTGCAATGCCCGGCTCATGAGTGCTAAGACTCTCAACCTATTGTCATTATAGCACTCGCACGCACCGTAGTAAAGACTAATTGGAGGGCTATTATGACAAAGGGAGAATTTACAAACAATTTAATATACGACATGGCTGGTTATCTGGATGCCGAAGGGACAGAAAGATTAAAGATGGCCCTTGCGTACAGGATGAAAGGTTTCCATCTGGTGCCGGATGAAACATTACCGGCTACGGTGCACGTATACCGAAAAACATTTGCAAGCCGGGAATATCAACGGACGAAAGATATTTTATATGTATCGCACAGACTAGGACACGCAAACACAGCGGTTACGGAGAAATACTACATCTGTGACGATATCTTGGCAGACCGGAAGATGGCGAATGTTGCGTAAAATACAAATGATAGGATAGTATTAGTTTTTAATATACGAAAGAGCCGCCGGAAGCGGAGCGATTTATTTTTTTATTTCCGGAGGGTGATCGTGAATGGAGAAAATTTCAGATCGGGAGTTGTTGAAATACGCGTTGGATAATGGTATTATCAACGTAGCACTTGTGCAGGAACAAGCGAATATGCAGAAGAGAAAGGAAATTTTAAGTAAACATCCATACAATATATGGCAAGGGAAAGACGGATATTGGAGAACATATATTCCAAAGGAATCCGGAAGAAAACTTATAAAGAAAAAGAATAAAGAAGATCTCGAGACTGTAATTATTGATTATATTGAATCTGATAAAAAAGATACATTTAAGGAAAGGTTCTTTATATGGGTAGAACGTCAAAAAATATGTGGTCGGTCTGATAATACAGTTGCAAAATACGAATCTGATTATAGAAGATTTTTTAAAGGTGATGAAATCGAAGATATGCCATTGCGGCAAATTACGGACGGTAAGATTGCCGAATACATAAATCGTTTGTTAAAACGAAAAGATATTCCATACAGAGCATTTAAGGTGATGATCGGATACCTGAATGCGGTGTTTGAAAAGTCTATAAAGGATAAAGTCGTTGATGATAACCCATGTAAGTATATTGATGTGCCAATATACCGGAAAGGTTGCAAAGAGTCAAAGATCAAAACCGCAGAAGAACGCACATTATCCGTAGAAGAACGGAAGGCTTTATTGCAAAAGTTGTCTGACACTGCAAAAGACTGCAAATCTTACATAGCTTCGTATGCTGTAGAGCTGTCTTTGTTTACCGGTATGAGAGTCGGGGAGCTTGCCGGGTTGATGTGGAAAGATATTGATTTTCAGAATCGAACAATCACTATTCAAAGATCTGAAAAGTACAACCGGAAAAACCATGAATTTTACATATCGGGCACAAAGAATAATCTCGTAAGAGTCATTCCACTAACTGATGATATGGAAAAGATTCTTAGAAAGACGATGGAAGAGGAAAAACGGCTTGGATTTCTTGGCGAATTTGTATTTTGCAATGAGGATGGGAGAATCCACACAAGGATGATTTCCCAATGCGTCCGAACAAAAACAGAGACAAAAGAGTTTGTGAACGAAAAAAGTATTCATGCGATACGAAGAACATTGAATTCGAATCTTAGGTGTAATGGAGTACCTGCAACAGTTGCTGCAGCTTTACTGGGACACACCGAAGAGGTGAATGAGAAAAATTATACATATGATGTATCGTCAATGTCAAAGAAAGCCGAAGTGATTCAACTTGCAGGGAAAATTAGCTGATTACTTTTGATTACTCGTTGATTACTCGAGATTTGAAACGCACTAAAATAGCGCATTTTAGGTAGCCTAATCGGGTTCGATTCCCGCCGGGTGCAGTTTATGCTATGTGGCAAGGAAACAACTTACCCATGGAACGACAGGAAAAGCGGTGCGTCATGCACCGCTTTTTTACTGGACGAATAGTATGAGGTGTGGTATCATAAATGGAAAGATGCATTTTTATGGAGGGTTCATATGCAGAATGAAAAATTAAAAAAGTTTACAGACTTTTTTGTGAAATATAGACGATATTTTTGCGCAGCTGTTTTATTTGTGATTCTTGTTGTGATTCTGGTAAAGTGTACCGGTCCGCAGAAAGATCAGAAAGAGACACAAAACGGTACACAGGGAGTGACACAGACTACAGAATATCAGGAAATTGGTAAGCTGCAGAAAGATGCAGATCCGGAACTTGTGACACTGATGGAAAATTATTATGCGGCATATGCCGGTGGAGATACGGATTCGCTGGAGATGATTGCACAGCCGCTCAGTGACAATGAAAAGAGTTATATCACGACGTTTTCTGAGTATTATGAGGATTATCAGAACATCACCTGTTATTCCACAAAGGGGGCAACCGATGATTCTTATCTGGTATCTGTATGCTATGATCTGAAATTTAAAGGTGTGGATACTCCGGCACCGGGAATGGATTTCTTCTATGTGGAGAGAGATGGAAAGGGAAATCTGATTATCAATAACATATACTCTGCATACAATTTCAATTTCCTGGATCAGGATCTGGATGCAAATCTGTATTCCCTGATTCTGGCATATGAGAAGAGTGATGAAGTGGTTGCTCTGCAGAAAGAGGTGCAGACAAGCTATAATGAAGCTGTAAAGAGTGATGAAAAACTTGCCAATATGGTGGGTGGAACACTTCGAAATGCCATGGCAAAATGGAGAGAAACGATTGTAAGAAATACCGAAACCCAGACGACAGAGACGGAAAGCCAGACGCAGGAAACCCAGACCACAGAGACAAAGAAACAGGAAGAAACTCAAAAGACCGAGGAAACCCAGACAACGGAGCCTACGGAAAAGAAGGAAGATACCCAAAAGAGCGATTCCAAGAAATCTACCGGTACGGTCAAGACAAAAGATATCTGTAATGTCAGAAAGAGCCCGAGTACGGATGGTGAGCTCCTCGGAAAAGTGGATATTGGTGTGGAACTGAAGAAACTTGGAACGGAAGGTGACTGGACCAAGGTAAAATTCCAGGGAGAAACCGGATATGTAAAGAGCGAATTTGTAAAGGAAGTGTCTTCCAAGTCAGGTTCCGGCAAGGGAACCGTAAAAACGAAGGATATCTGCAATGTGCGTAAAACCGCCAGTACAGATGGAGAACTTCTTGGAAAAGTGGATGCGGGCGTAAAATTAAAGAAACTTGGCACCAAGGGAGAATGGACGAAGGTGAAGTTCCAGGGAAAAACCGGATACATCAAGAGCGATTTATTAAAAACGGTAAAATAATAAAGACATCATAAAGAAGCGGAGGCTGTGAGGTCTCCGCGATTTTTGTCAGACAGGGAAGAAACGTGGAAGTCAGAATTAATAAATTTTTAAGTGAAGCAGGGGTATGCTCCAGAAGAGAAGCAGATCGCCAGATTGAAGCAGGAAATGTAACCATCGGCGGAAAAACCGCGCGGATGGGGGATCAGGTATCGGATGGACAGGAGGTCTGTTTCTGTGGAAGACCGGTACAAAAAGAAAAAGAAATGATACTGATCGCGCTTAACAAGCCGGCGGGTATTGTCTGCACGGCGGAAAAAAAGGAAAAAAATAATGTGATTGATTTCCTGCATTATCCGAAACGGATCTATCCGGTCGGGCGTCTGGATAAAGAGTCGGAAGGACTGTTGCTGTTGACGAATAACGGTGAGATTGTCAACAAAATTATGCGGTCGGGAAATATGCATGAAAAAGAATATCTTGTTACCGTGAACCGTCCGGTGACGGATGCATTTCTGCATGGTATGGCAAACGGTGTTCCGCTTGTGGAACTTGGCACGACAACGCGCAAATGCAGGGTAGAACGGACAGGAAAAAAACAGTTCCGGATCATTCTGACACAGGGATTAAACCGACAGATCCGACGCATGTGTGAATATTTTGGGTACCGTGTACAGAAACTGGTACGTGTACGGATCATGAATATTGAACTGGGAGATCTCGAATCAGGAAAGTACCGGGATGTTACACCGGAGGAATTTAAAAAGTTAAAACAGTTGATCGCACATTCGAGCAATCAGCCTGTGCGACCAATGGAAAAATCACAAAAATCAAAACGAAAACCACGCAATTCTGCCATACATGGCACGTATACGGTGGTAAATCATCATATAGATAGAGAGAACAAAAATGAAAACAGAAAAGCAACGGATTGAAGAACTGGTAAAACAGTTGAATGCAGCATCAGCTGCGTATTATAACGGACAGGATGAAATCATGCCAAATTATGAGTGGGATGCTTTGTTTGATGAGCTTACCACGCTGGAAGAAAAAACCGGATATATTATAAAGGACAGTCCGACGCAGAATGCCGGATATGAAGAATCCGGAAGCGGACAAAAAGAACCGCATGAGTATCCGGCACTTTCTCTGGCGAAGACCAAACAGGTGGAAGAACTGCAGCAATGGGCGGGAGCCTATCCGATCTGGCTGTCATGGAAACTGGACGGACTTACGCTGGTTCTGACGTATGATAACGGAAATCTTGTAAAAATTCTTACCAGAGGAAATGGAAACCTGGGTACCAACATTACATTTTTAAAGGGTGCTATCGGAGGATTCCCGCAAAAGATTTCGTATCAGGGGCATCTGGTTGTGCGAGGAGAAGCTGCTATATCCTATACAGATTTTGCACAGATCAACGACATGATTGAGGATGACGATGAAAAATATGCAAATCCGCGAAATCTGGCATCCGGAACGCTGAATCTGGAAGATCCGGCAGAAGTGAAGGCACGCCATGTCAGGTTTCATGCATTTACACTGGTGCATCTGGATGAGCCGATGGTATCGTGGGGAGAGCGGATGCACTTTCTGGAAGAACTGGGATTTGATGTGGTAGACAGGGAAGCGACAACCGCCCAAAAACTTCCGGAAGCCATTGACCGATGGACGAAACTTGTAGAGAGCGGAAAAATGGATATTCCGGTAGATGGTCTGGTGATCTGTTATGATGATACGGATTATGCGGCATCGGGAAGCGTGACCGGGCATCATGCGACACGCGCCGGTTTTGCGTTCAAATGGCAGGATGAGGCCGTGGATACAAAACTAAAATATATCGAATGGTCGTGTGCGGTGTCTACGATTTCCCCGGTTGCCGTGTTTGAACCGGTGCAGATTGAGGGAACAACGGTATCGAGAGCATCTCTATGCAATATCAGCGAGATCGAGCGTCTGGGAATCGGAAAAGAGTGTACACTTTCCGTGATCAAAGCCAATAAGATCATTCCGAAATGTATTGCGGTAAAAGATGCTGTAGGTGCTCCGGAGATTCCATCCCAGTGTCCGGTGTGCCATGCACCGACAAAAGTTCATGTGAGTGAAAACAGTGGCACAAAGACCCTGCATTGTACCAATCCGGACTGTACAGCCAAAAATGTCAAGAAATTTACCCGTTTTGTCAGCAAGTGGGGGATGGATATCGACGGCCTTTCCATTCAGACGATGCTTCGTTTTATGAATGCGGGATTTATCCATGAATTTGCGGATATTTTCCGCTTGAAAGAGCATTTCGGGGAGATCAGCCAGATGGAGGGCTTTGGTGAAAAATCTGTGGCAAATATGGAACAGTCCATTGAAAAAAGCCGGCAGGTACATCCGGTGAACTTTATATTTGCCCTGTGCATACCGCTGATCGGTGTGGATGCCGGGAAAAAAATTATTGCCGCCATTGGTTTTGAAGGCTTTTTGCAACGTCTGCATCAGGGGGACGGGTTTGAGGATATTGAGGGGATCGGAGCGGAACGTTCCCGATCAATTGTAACCTGGTATCAGAATGAAAAAAACCACAGTGGGTTTGAGGATCTGCTTCATGAACTTTCGATAGAACATGTAGAAGTGCAGGATACTTCTTCCGGAAGCTGTGCGGGACTGAGCTTTGTGATCACCGGAGATGTGCATCACTATAAAAACAGGGATGAATTTAAGGCCTATGTAGAAAGCCAGGGCGGAAAAGTGACAGGAAGCGTCTCAAAAAAGACGGCATATCTTGTCAACAATGACGTGGAATCCGCATCATCTAAGAATCGTAAGGCAAAAGAACTGGGAATTCCGATTATTTCCGAAGATACATTTATAGAACAATTTGGTGGGAGGTAGAAAAAGTTATGCCAATCAGAACACAAAGTGATCTGCCTGCAAAGGAGATCCTCGAACAGGAAAATATTTTCGTGATGGATGAGTCCCGTGCGATGCATCAGGATATTCGTCCGATCAATATCGTGATTCTGAACCTGATGCCACTGAAAGAAGAGACGGAATTGCAGATTTTCCGGTCATTGTCAAACACCCCGTTACAGGTAGACGTATCGCTGCTTGCACCGGCATCCCATGCATCCACGCATACTTCAAAGAGCCACCTGAACAAGTTTTATCAGACGTTTCAGGAAATTAAGAACCAGTATTTTGACGGGCTGATCATTACCGGTGCACCGGTGGAACAGATGAAATATGAAGAAGTCGATTACTGGGATGAAGTGTGTGAGATTATGGAGTGGTCCAAAAAGCATGTGACATCCACCCTGCATTTGTGCTGGGGGGCGCAGGCTGCACTTTATTATCATTACGGAATCCAAAAATATGATCTAAAGCAGAAAATGTTCGGGGTATTCCGGCACCATGTAATGAATCGCAAGATTCCGATGGTACGCGGATTTGATGATTATTTTTATGCTCCACATTCCCGGCATACCGAGATCCGGGAGGAAGATATTTTAAAGCATGAAGAACTGACCATTCTTGCAAAATCAAAAGAGGCAGGGGTTTTTCTGGTAATCAATCAGGATGGCAGCCAGATTTTTGTGATGGGACACCCGGAATATGACCGGATGACATTAGACAGTGAATATAAGCGTGACAGGGAGAAGGGACTTGCGATCACGCTTCCGTGTAATTATTATCCGGATGATGATCCAACGCAGCGGCCGATGCTGCAGTGGCGGTCACATGGAAATATCCTTTATGCAAACTGGCTGAATTATTATGTTTACCAGCAGACACCGTATGAATTCATCAATACCGATGAAATCATTGGAAAATAGGGCTGCGTCTGTTGGATAAACATGGGAAAAGTGTTATAATATAATATAACAGTAACAGTAAATATATAAGCTATGTTTAGCAATTGGGAGGTCTTACAAATGAAAAAATCACTGTCAGCCAGACTGTCCGTAATTTTTACAGGAATTATCATAGCGGCATGTCTGATCCTTGTCGGCACATGTGCGGGCATATTCAAATTTACGGAAACAACCATCAAAGATATCCGGTATGAGGATATTCTGGATGGATACAAAACAGAAGTAAAGTCGCAGGTACAGTCGGGAATTACCATCGTGAAGTATTATTACGACCAGTTCAAAAACGGGCAGATGGATGAAGAAACCGCAAAGACAAACGCACTTGAGACATTGAGAAATTTCCGCTACGGAGATGAAGGAGATGGATATATCTGGGTAGACAGTACCGATTATACCCTTGTCATGCATCCGATCCTGCCAGATCAGGAAGGATCAAACCGGAAAGAATTAAAAGACAATAATGGTGTCATGATCATACAGGAAATCATGAAAGCAGCAGAAAAAGGCGGCGGATTCAACGAATTTATTTTTACGAAATCTGATGGCAAAACACAGGCACCTAAAATTGCTTACAGTGAGGAATTTGAGCCGTGGAACTGGGTGCTGACGACAGGATGCTATACGGATGATATCAATGCAAATATTGAAGCAAGTGCAAATACGAAAAAAATCGAACAGACTTTCCGGCAGGATGTATGCATACTGATCGCTGAGTGTATTATCCTTATCATAGCAATGATATTCCTTACTTATTTTGTCGCAAGACGTCTCGTAAAGGTATTGGATGTCATCCGTGGAAAACTCGAAAACATTTCTTCCGGGAAACTCACCGGTGCGGTTGACAGTAACGTGATAAACCGGCAGGACGAACTTGGTGCAATGGTCAGAAATGCCAATGAATCCATGGAAAAATTTGGCGGCATCATAAAAGACAGTATGTCCATATCCCAGAGCGTAACGGATGCCGGGGACCGGTTGAAGGACATGACCGATTCCGCACACAAAGCGACCGGGCAGATTGCAGATGCCATTGAAGGCATTGCAGCGGAAGCAACCCATCAGGCAGAAGCAATCGGACAGATGCATAAAACCATTACGGATATCCAGAGTGGGGAGGATGAAATAGCTTCTGCAACAGAGAATATCAATCAATGTACAGAGACATTGCGCGAAAATTCCGGTAATATGAAACACCATATAGAGGCAATGTCAAAGGGAAGTGCACAGATGACCGATAATGTTTCCACCATTGCTTCCCGGATTGCAGAAACGAACCAGACGATCGAAAAAATGTCAGAAATTCTCTCCAGTATTGAAGAAATCGCATCCGAAACAAACCTGCTTGCCCTGAATGCATCCATTGAAGCAGCTCGGGCAGGGGAAGCCGGAAAAGGGTTTGCCGTTGTTGCAGAAAGCATCAAAGGATTGTCTGAGAATACATCCAATGAGCTGGAGCGCATCAAAACCATTATCACATCACTTGTCAACGGATTCGAAGAGTGCGCAAAATGTATTGATCTGGTTGTAAACAGCAATCAGACAAATATTGATGATACCAGCGAAGTGATTACTTCCTTTTCCTTGATTGAAGATGGCATTTCCGAGACGAATGAAAAAGTAGCCCGGATTTCATCCATCGTTTTACAGACCATGTCAGAGATCCATTCCGTATCGGAGCAGGTGGAAAAGATAGAAGGAAGTGCACAAAGCACCGCAGCCGCAAGCCAGCAGGTTACGGCAACGACACAGGAACTGGCAGCACATATGAATGAGGTGGAAAATGATATATCAGGACTTACAGCAGGTTCCCACGAACTTGCCGCAAGGCTGAATACGTTTGAAGTATAGTTGTCAAAATACCGGCAGCCGTTATGGGTTGCAGTTTTTACAAGGGGAATATCCGTCTTTGATCAATTTCTTGCGGAGCCCCTTGTATTTTTTTCGGTTTTTACTGCTCATCTGCTTTACCGAATAACAGTCCGGTTTGTGGAATTTTTTGGTGTTGGTATTTAAAATATAGACCGCGGATGCGTGTTCCTTTGCAGAACTTTTATGGGAATTCTGGTTATTTTTTCCACGCAGATGACTGTCACCGGTGGCATAATCTATGGCAACACCTGGCTGTACATTGTAGCAGTACACACAAAAAGAGATTCCCTTTCCCTGATCCTCTACAGAGTAGGCTTCCATCAGTACACCGGAGGCAACTAAATCACTGCCTTTAAAAACCGGTGTCACACGGTATAAAACATGGTTTTTGGTTTTGTCGATATACTGGGCCGTCTTTGTCTCATAAGGCAGCATGCCTTCGTTGTTCAGATAACGGGTACCGGTAATCAGATTCTTTTTGTTGGCATTTTCAGCTGTAAGACAGTAAGCGATCAGATGGCAGCGGTTGTACAGATAGTTTCCGTCTACCACGCCGCTGTATTTGACCGTATGCCAGCCAGAAGGCCGGATCTGTCCGATTTCCCCGCGCTTTTCAGTCGGCATGGTATCAATGCTTATATTGGCATAGGCGACACCGCAGCGTCCGAGTTTATCAAGTTTATGATACGACTCAAAACTTTTGGTGTTTTGCTTTTCCCGCGAAGTAAAATAGGGCTGGTTGCCGTGTACAACAACAGAAGCTTTTCCGTTGTATTTTGGTACTTCATTGAGTGAAAAACTGTTTTTGGTGTTCTTTTTGGCAGCTTGTGCAGTCGTAAGGAGTGCTGCAGAATTGGAACTTGTATCAGAAATGGATGGTACAGGTACAAAAGCTACGGAAAAAGCGAGTAAAACAGCAAGCAAAGAAGTCCTGCATCTGGTGAAGTGTAATCGTTTCAATGGGATTTCCTCCTGATTCCGTTATGATTTGTTTCTCTTATTATATCATAGTACAAAAGTTTTTGCTAAAAAAAACGAAAAGCTGACTTGAAAAAGTAAATTCCAGTGCAAGAGTAAATTCCATCGGCTTTTAAAT
>OOBR01000844.1_pt1 | contig 22993 bp, 20 predicted proteins | sample 1671281 | NCBI WGS metagenome assembly OOBR01 (sample SAMN06348140, study PRJEB24527) | human gut metagenome | biome: human gut; feature: ankylosing spondylitis patient; material: feces | host: Homo sapiens | place: China | collected 2015-10
CAGCTGCCGGAGCGGTGCTTAAGCCGCAAGGCGGGAATTGTGCGGTGTTGCCTTTGATAAATAACGAACACTTCCTGAAACAGACTTTGAGGAAGAAGGTGCTGTTATGAATACAGCGAAAGAACTGTATGACCGTTGGCTGGCCCAACCGGAACTGGATACCGCTGTGGCGGAAGAACTGCACGGCATTGCCGGGGATGATGCTGCTATCACGGACCGTTTTTACCGTGACCTGGAATTTGGCACCGGCGGCCTGCGCGGTGTGCTGGGGGCGGGCACCAACCGCATGAACCTGTACACGGTGCGCAAGGCCACCCAGGGCCTGGCCGATTACCTGAACGCGACCGACCTGCCCAAAAAGATCGCCATTGCGCATGACAGCCGCAATAACGGCGAACTGTTCACCCGCGAAGCTGCCCGCGTGCTGGCGGCAAACGGCATTACCGCCTGCTTGTACCCGCGGCTGGAGCCCACGCCCGCACTTTCCTGGGCGGTGCGCTATCTGGGCTGCGGGGCAGGTGTCTGCATTACAGCCAGCCACAACCCGGCCAAGTACAACGGCTATAAAGTGTATGGTGCCGATGGCTGCCAGATCACGCTGGAAGTGGCGGATAAAATTCTGGCTGCAATCGAAAAAGTGGACTACTTTGACGGCGTAAAGCTGGTGGATTATGAAGCCGGTGTGCAGGCAGGCCGCATTGTGAGCATTGACGACAAATGCCTGGATGATTTTGTACAGGCTGTATATGACCAACGCGTTGGCGATGGCACCGGCATTGAGCAGCTCAAGCTGGTGTACACCCCGCTGAACGGCACCGGCCTGGAGTGCGTAAAAAAACTGCTGGCCAAGCTGGGTGTGACCCATGTGACGGTGGTGCCGGAGCAGGAAACACCGGATGGGAACTTCCCCACCTGCCCGTATCCCAACCCGGAAATCCGCGAAGCCATGCAGAAGGGCCTGGAACTGTGCGATAAAGTACACCCGGATCTACTGCTTGGCACCGACCCCGACTGTGACCGCTGCGGCACCGCTGTGCCGGACGGCAAGGGCGGTTACCGGCTGATCACCGGCAACGAGATGGGCATTATCCTGCTGGATTATATCTGCCGCACACGCCTGGCCCGCGGCACCATGCCCAAGGATCCCGTGGCCGTGACCACCATTGTTTCCACCGATATGGCAACGCCGGTTGCCAAAAAGTACGGCGTGGAGCTGCGCCGCACCCTGACGGGCTTTAAGTTCATCGGCGAGCAGATCGGCAAGCTGGAAGCAGAGGGCCGTGTGGAACGCTATATCTTTGGCTTTGAGGAGAGCTATGGTTACCTGTCCGGCGGGCATGTGCGGGATAAGGATGCCGTGAACGCCACGCTGCTGGTGTGTGAAGCCGCCGCCTGGTACGCCCAGCAGGGCATGACGCTGCTGGATGCCATTGAAGCGCTGTACAAAGAGTTTGGCTATTACCGCAACGCCCTGTGCAGCTTTGCCTTTGAGGGCGAAACCGGCATGTACACCATGCAGAACCTGATGAAGACTCTGCGCGCCGACCCGCCCAAAGAGATTGCGGGCTATGCGGTGGAGCGTGTTGCGGATTATGATACCGATGGCACCGGCCTGCCCCGCGCCAACGTGCTGGAATACCACCTGGCGGGCGGCCACAAGCTGATGGTGCGCCCCTCCGGCACCGAGCCGAAAATCAAAGTGTATCTGTCCGCCGTGGGCAAGAGCGAAGCGGAAGCCGATGCGGTAAACGCGGAGCTGGCGAAGGCGGCGGAAATGCTCATGAAGTGAGTTGGAAGTTAGGAGGTAGGAGTGAGGAGTTAGAAGTTGGAAGGAAAAATTAGAAATCAGGAACGAGCGATTAGGAATTGTGCGGCGGATGAAGTAGGGCGCGATGCCCTCATCGCGCCGGGGAGAGACCCTGCCGGTTGCTATAAACGCTGCCAATATCTGTAGGGGACGATGCTTGCATCGTCCCGCGGACGGGCCGCGCCACATCATTCGCCGCCTAAGGTGGGGTATGCTCCCACCGGACCGGTGTTTTCGCCCTGCGGGGATGAAAGCGAAGCCGCCATCGCCGAAGCTTACCGCCGGACGATGGAGGTGGAAGGCTGCTATTCCATCAGCTGGTGGTGCGACCCCGTTCTGCTGGGCAGGGTGCCGGAACCGATGGCCAAAGCCCTGGGGGCGGATGTGTTCCCCCCGCAGGAACTGGAGCTGCTGCACCAGCCGCTGGATTACCTGGGCTTTAACGTCTACAATGCCTGCGCGGCCCAGCAGCCGGGCAGCGAGTATACCGCCAACACCTGGCAGGGCAGCCCGCGCACTGCGATGGAATGGCCCATCACGCCGGACTGCATCTATTGGGCCATCCGCTTTTTGAACCAGCGGTATGGCCGGCCCATCCTGATTACCGAGAACGGCATGGCCAACACAGATTTTGTGATGCTGGACGGTAAAGTGCACGACCCGCAGCGCATGGATTATGTGCACCGCCACCTGCTGGCCGCCCGCCGCGCCTTGCAGGAGGGCTACCCGCTGATCGGTTATACCTACTGGTCGATCATGGATAACTATGAGTGGGCCGAAGGCTATAGCAAGCGCTTTGGGCTGATTTATGTGGACTACCGCACCATGGAACGCATCCCCAAGGATTCCGCTGCGTGGTACGCCCATGTGATCGCCACAAACGGCAGCGAGCTGTAAAATGCAAAACATATGTCAGGGGGGAAGCTCTGCGCAGGGCTTCCCCTTGACTTTTTGTATGCTGCGCTTTATAATTTGAAAAGACTACCGATTTGATAGGTTGGGCGGGCGCGAACCCGCCCATTTGTTTGTTAATTTACAAAACCGTGGGGGAGCAGGCAGTATGCTGAATCAGTTTTCAAGAACGCAGTTGTTGTTTGGCAAGGAGGCAATGGAGCGCCTGTACAACGCCCGTGTGGCCGTGTTTGGCGTTGGCGGTGTTGGAGGCTATACGGTGGAAGCACTGGCACGCAGCGGCATTGGCACGCTGGACCTGATTGATGACGACAAGGTCTGCCTGACCAACCTGAACCGCCAGATCCTGGCCACCCGCAAAACGGTGGGCAAATACAAGGTGGATGTGGCGGAAGAGCGCATCCATGATATCAACCCGGACGCCGTGGTGAACACCTACAAGACGTTTTACATGCCAGACACCGCCGACCAGTTCGATTTCAGCCAGTACGACTATGTGGTCGATGCCATCGACACGGTAAAGGGCAAGCTGGAACTGGTCATGCAGGCGCAGGCAACGGGCACGCCCATCATCAGCTGCATGGGCGCGGGCAACAAGCTGGATGCTTCCGCCCTGGAGGTTGCGGATATTTACGATACCTCTGTCTGCCCGCTGGCCCGCGTAATGCGCGCTGAGCTGCGCAAGCGCGGGGTCAAGCACCTGAAGGTGGTATACTCCAAAGAGCCTGCACTGACCCCCATTGATGATATGACCATCAGCTGCCGCACCCATTGCATCTGCCCGCCCGACACGGCCCGCAAATGTACCCAGCGCCGCCAGGTTCCCGGCAGCAACGCCTTTGTGCCCGCCGCCGCGGGGCTGATCATTGCGGGTGAGGTTGTGCGCGACATTGCCAACGGCGAACCGCAGAAAAAATAAGGGCAATACCTATCGAAAACGTCAGGGAAACAAAGATGCTCCGTAAGGGCGAACAGCGTTCGCCCACGGACGTTTGCCATGTGTATGACATAAATGTGCGTCGCTATGTCAAGGCGGCGGGCGCACAATGTGCGCCCCTATGCTCCCAACAGAATTTTTAATACACGAAAAATTTCGGGAGAGATTCCGGGCAGCGGCCATCCGCCTATGCTTGGAACGGCTGTACTGCGCGGCAAGCCTGCCAAATCTGGCAGGCTTTTTTTGTGCTGTTTGCAGATTGACAAATGTACAACAAACACATATGCTGTTATTGCTGCGCAACGCATGCGCAACATGGGAAAAGGAGGGTGCTGAATGGCAGGTAAGCGTGATGAAGTGACCATCGCGGAAGTGGCGGAGGCATTGAATATATCAAAAACAACGGTATCCCGCGCAATATCCGGCAAGGGCCGCGTGAGCGAGGCTACCCGCGCGCGTGTGTTCGATTATATCGGCAAGGGCCGCCAGGATGCAGCTGCGCCGCTGCGCACTGCGCAGCAGGGCCCAACCAACAACCTTGCGCTGGTGATCCCCAAGCATTTTATGCGGCTGGACTTGCCGTTCCTGCGCAAGTGCATGGGCGGTGTGTGGAACATGGCGGCCCAGCGCGGGTATGACCTGCTGCTGTGCTATGCGGGAGAAACCGATGTTGGCCAGCTGGAACGCCAGCTGGAATCCCACAAGGTGGATGGCGTGATTTTGTCCCGTACGATGCTGCACGATGAATGTGTGCAGACTTTGCAGCGCCACAACGTGCCTTTTGTGGCCATTGGCCGCGTGGATGACGATAAGGTGCCCCAGGTGGATAACGACCAGGTAGGAGCGACCGCCGAGATGACCCGCCTGCTGCTGCAGCTGGGCATGCGCCGCATTGCCTATATGGGCGGCTGCACCGACTATACCGTCAACGCGGACCGGCTGCGCGGCTACCTGCGCGGATTTTCCGACTGTGGGGTGCAGGTGGACCAGAAATTGATTTGGACGGGCATTGAAACCAGCGAACAGCGGATCGATGCATTGGAAGGTGCGCTGGAGCAAAAGCCCGAATGCCTGCTCTGCGCGGACGACAGCATGGCGGTCGCGGTGCTGCAGGAGCTGCGCGCCCGGCACATCAAGGTACCGGAACAGGTGAAACTGGCCAGCTTTTATGATAGTGAGCTGTTGACCAGCTCAAACCCGCAGATCTCGGCCGCTCAGTTTGACGGCGAGCGCCTGGGCGCCACGGCATGCCGGATGCTGCTGGATATTTTGGCGGGCAAGCAAATCGCATTGCGCCAGATGCAGGGATATCAGGTGATTTTGCGCGAGTCCACAAAATAGACAATATTACCAATATTGTAAAATATGATGATTGATACAGCCTTTCCTGTGCGCACAGCATGTGCACCAGGAAAGGCTGATTGTTGTTAAAAAGCCTGTACTAAAGTTGCGCAGCGTTGCGCATACAAAATTCGACATTGTTACAAAAGTGTAACAGACTGTGAAAAATGCACAAGAAAATATGGTAAAACATGTTGGTTATGAACATTGACACTGAAAATAGAATCGTGTATTCTTAAGTCGTGAAACAAAGTTGCGCAACGATAATGCGCAACCTTGAGAAGCTTGTGATATAGCAGATGAAGGAGAATGATTATGAAAAAGCAACTCGCACTTGCAACAGCTGCCTTGATGGCACTGTCCCTGGCAGCATGCGGCAACACCGCAACTGCCTCTTCCGCTGCAGAATCTACTGCAGAGTCCACCAGCACTGCAGCTTCCAGCGAAGCCGCCTCCACCGACAGCACCGCAGCTGACGATGGTGACGTTCTGCAGCAGGCTGCAGCCGCTGCTTTCGCCAACGACGTTACCCTGACCATGTGGGGCGCCGAGGAAGACCAGGAACTGCTGCGCACCATCGCTGATAACTTTATCAAAGAATACGGCAATTACGGCGGCAAGATCACCATCAACCTGGGCACTCAGTCCGAGTCCACAGCCAAGGATACCGTCCTGACCGACCCCACCGCCGCTGCTGACGTTTACGCATTTGCTGATGACCAGCTGAACGAGCTGGTTCAGGCAGGCGCCCTGCAGGAAGTTCAGCTGAACGCTGACGACGTCAAGAGCCGCAACACCGCAGCTTCTGTTGACGCTGCAACCGTGAACGGCAAGCTGTATGCTTACCCCCTGACCGCTGATAACGGCTACTTCATGTTCTATGATAAATCCTTCTTCACCGAGGATGACGTTAAGAGCCTGGATACCATGCTGGAAAAGGCAGCCGCCGCCGGCAAGAAGGTTTCCATGGACGTTGCCAACGGCTGGTACCTGTACAGCTTCTATGCTGGCGCTGGCCTGAACCTGAACCTGGCTGATGACGGCGTGAACACCGTCTGCAACTGGAACGAAGCACCGGGTGCTGATGTTACCCAGGCTGTCATTGATATCTGCAAGAACCCTGGCTTCATTGCCCTGAAGGACGAAGAGTTCACCGGCAAGCTGAAGGACGGCACCCTGGTTGCCGGCGTTAACGGTACCTGGCGTGCAAACGACGCTGCTGAAGTTTGGGGCGACAACTACGCCGCCTGCAAGCTGCCCACCTACACCCTGAACGGTGAGCAGGTCCAGATGGCTTCCTTCTCCGGCTTCAAACTGATCGGTGTCAACCCCCACAGCTCTAACGTTGGTGCTGCCATGCTGCTGGCTGATTACGTTACCAACGAAGAGAACGAGACCCTCCGCTTCCAGCAGCGTGCACAGGGCCCCTCCAACACCAATGCTCTGGCAGCCGCTTCTTCTCCGGCTCTGACCGCTGTTGTTGCTCAGTCTGAGTACGCTAACCTGCAGCGCGTCGGCGGCAACTACTGGGCTTCTGCTGAAACCCTCGGCCAGATCTGTGTCAACGGCAACCCCGATGGCAAGGATCCCCAGACCCTGATTGAAGATGCTGTTGCTGGCATCACCGCACCGGTTACCCAGTAATTGTTAAAACAAAAAAAGCTGCATTGATACACTAAAACAGCGGCCCACAAGCGGTCCGGAACGGTTGCCGGGCACGTGTGGGCCGCTTGGCGTAACCGCGTTGGAAAGGAGAGATTCCTGTGGCAAAATCCGCTGCTGCGGCCCTGCACACGGAACCAAAGGAACCCAATTTTTTGCAGAAATTTGGTCATGACTTTGTGCACGGCGATATCTTTACCAAACTATCCTTCTTTGTATGGGGTCTGGGCTACATTGGCCACGGCCAGCTGATGAAGGCGCTTCTGGTCACATTTGTACAGGGCTTTGCGCTGTATTTCCTGGCATTCTTTGGCGTACCCAACCTGGCAAAGTTCGGCACCCTTGGCACCGTAAAAATGGAGATGGTGTTCGATGTTGCCACGATGAAAAACGTTGTAAACGATTACGATAATTCGTTTGAGATCCTGCTGATGAGCATGATCTCCTTTATCGTGATCGCGGCACTGATCGCGGCGGCCATGATGGTGGTATCTTCCAACTATCAGCTGCAGAAGATCCGTGAAGCTGGCAAAAAGACCAACAACTTTGTGCAGGACATCAACGTTTACCTGAACGAAAAGTTCTATGTGACCCTGCTCACCCTGCCGGTTCTGGGCGTTGTGGTGTTCACCATTGTGCCGCTGTTCATCCTGATCGCCGTTGCGTTCACCAACTATGACCAGCAGCACATGCCGCCCAATGAACTGTTTACCTGGGTTGGGCTGAACAACTTCTTTACCCTGTTTGGCGGCGGCGGAATGACCTCCACGTTTGGTTATTCCTTTGCCAAGGTTTTAACCTGGACGTTGGTTTGGGCATTCTTTGCCACCTTTACCAACTTCTTTGGCGGCATTTTGATGGCAATGTTCATCAATGACAAAAAGACCAAGTTCCCCAAGTTCTGGCGTACCCTGTTCATGGTGACCATTGCGGTGCCGCAGTTCGTTACGCTGCTGCTGGTGCGCAACTTCTTCTCCAACAACGGTATTTTCAATACCATGATGGCCAATGCAGGCGTTACCGACTTCCTGCATAACATCGGCCTGCTGGATAAGGGCCTTTCTTACATTCCGTTCCTGACCCAGCCGGGCTGGGCCATGTTCACCATCATCATGATCAATATCTGGATCGGCGTGCCGTACCAGATGCTGATCGCTACCGGCGTGCTGATGAACATTCCCGCTGACATGATCGAGGCCGCCCGCATTGACGGCGCCAACCCGGTGCAGATGTTCTTCCGCATCAAGCTGCCCTACCTGCTCAGCGTGCAGGGTCCCTCTCTGGTAACGGATTTCGTCAAGAACGTCAACAACTTCAACGTCATTTACCTGCTCACGCAGGATGTGTTTGTAACCCAGAACCAGGCCCTTGCACAGTCCAACGCAAGGGAAATTGACCTGCTGGTTACCTGGCTGTTCCGCTTGACGCAGGATTACTACAACTACAAGATGGCTGCCGTGCTGGGCATTATGGTGTTCATTGTGTGCGCCGTGTTTACGGTTGTATGCTTCCACTTTATCAATAAGAAGGAGGCGATGTTCTCTTGAGTACCACTGCTGTACCCTCTGCCGCTGTGCAAAAGCAGCTCAAGCAGGGCAAAGTGAAAAAAGGCATCTTCTCCGTCATCCGCCATCTGGTGCTGGCACTGCTGGCTTTTATCTGGCTGGTACCCATCGCCTGGCTGCTGCTGACCTCGTTCTCCACCGATAAGGGCATCAACTTTACCCGCTTTGTGCCGGAAAACTTTACCATGTGGAACTACGTCAGCATTATGACACAGCCGGACTCTGTTGCACAGTTCCCGCGCTGGTTCATGAACACCCTGGTTGTGGCATGCTTTAACTGTGTGATCTCCACCTGCTTTGTGTTGATGGTGGCTTACGCCATAAGCTGCTGCCGCTTCAAGGGCCGCAAGCTGCTGCAGAACTTGTCCGTTACCGTCAACCTGTTCCCCGGCGTTCTGGCCATGATCGCTGTGTACTTTGTTTTGAAGTACATGAACCTGACCAACTCTTACGCCGGTCTGATCATGGTATACGCGGGCTCTTCCGGCCTGGGCTACCTGATCTGTAAGGGCTTTTTTGATACGGTGCCTGTGGCACTGCGTGAGGCCGCCAAGCTGGACGGCGCTTCGGAAGCGCGCATCTTCTTCCAGATCGTCATCCCGATGTCCCGCCCGATCTTGGTGTACACCATTATCAACTCCTTCCTGACGCCGTGGACCGACTTTGTTGTGGCAAAGATGATCCTGAACTCCGGCGTTTCGACGGACTGGACGGTGGCAATCGGCCTGTACAACATGCTGCAAAAGGCTTTGGTCAACAGCTACTTCTCCCGTTTCTGCGCAGGCGGTGTTTTGGTGGCTATCCCCATCTCCATCCTGTTTGTCATCATGCAGAAGTTCTATGTTGAGGGCATTACCTCCGGTGCAGCAAAGGGCTAAACCTTTGCATCAACTGCACATGGCACAATAGTTGCAGAATCTACTATAATTAGGAATTGGAAATCAGGAATGAGGAATTTCGGTGCAGACCGCCAGTTCCGTCTTTCGGGTTTCCGATTCCTAATTTTTGTTTTATGTTTTACAGTGTAGAGGAAAGGGAATCCACGATGAACTTTATCACCAAAGCCCCTGTGATGCTGTGCGGCGGCGATTATAACCCGGATCAATGGCTGGACCGCCCGGATATTCTTGAAGCGGACATCCGCATGATGAAAAAGGCCGGAATGAACAGCGTTACGCTGGGTGTGTTTGCCTGGGCAGCATATGAGCCGCGCGAGGGGGAATATAACTTTACTTGGCTGCGCGAGATCATGGATCGACTGTATGACCAGGGCATTTATACCGAGCTGGCAACGCCCACTGGTGCAAAGCCCAACTGGCTGGCACGCAAATACCCCGAAGTGCTGCGCGTGCAGTCCAACGGTGTGCGGGACCACCAGGGCATGCGCCACAACCACTGCCTGACCAGCCCCATCTACCGCCAGAAGGTAGAGGAGCTGCTGAACCACCTGATCGACTCTGTGGGCGACCACCCCGGCCTGATCTTGTGGCACATTTCCAATGAGCTGGGCGGCGAATGCTACTGCCCGCTGTGCCAAGAGCGCTTCCGCGGCTGGCTGAAAGAAAAGTATCATACCATTGATGCCCTGAACCATGCCTGGTGGACTAGCTTCTGGAGCCACCACTACGACAGCTTTGACGAGGTGGAGCCGCCGTTTGATAACGGGGAGCAGAGCCTGAACGGCCTGAAGCTGGATTGGCGGCGCTTTACCACCTGGAACATGATGGACTATGTACACAGCGAAACGGCGATCCTGCGCAAGCGGACCCCCAATGTGCCCATTACCACGAACCTGATGGAGTACTTCCCCGGATTGGACTACCACAAGCTGCAAAGAGAGCTGGATTTTGTCTGCTGGGACAGTTACCCCCATTGGGGACGCCCCGACCGCAGCACCACCGTGACGGCGGGCATGACGGCGTTTGATCATGCGCTGATCCGCGGCTGCAAGCCGGACAAGCCGTTCCTGCTGATGGAAAGCACCCCCAGCCTGGTGAACTGGCACGAGTATAATAAGCTCAAGCGCCCCGGCGTGAACCGGATGAGCGCTATCCAGACAGTGGCCTGTGGTGCGGACGGCGTGCAGTACTTCCAGTGGCGCAAGGGCCGCGGCGGCTCTGAGCAGTTCCACGGCGCGGTTGTGGACCACGATGGCCGCGATGATACCCGCGTGTTCAACGAAGTGACCGCCACCAACGAAGCCCTGGCCGCCCTGACCCCGGTGTGCGGCAGCCTGCCCAAAGCGGACACGGCCATGATCTTTGACTGGGACAACCGCTGGGCGCTGGATGACGCCTGGGGCATGCAGATCAAGCAGAAGAATCTGCGCGAAACCTGCTGCCAGCTGTACGCCCAGCTGAACCACTGCGGTGTGGAAACCGACGTTGTGGGCGTGGATGCAGACCTGAACCGCTATAAGCTGGTGGTGCTGCCCATGCTGTTTATGACCAAGCCTGGTTTTGCACAAAAGATTCGCGAATATGTGGAAAACGGCGGCACCGTTGTGGCCACCTATCTGCTGGGCTATGTGGATGAAAGCACCCTGTGTTGGCTGGGCGGGTTCCCCGGTGACGGCCTGCGCGAAGTGTTTGGCGTGACCGCAAGCGAACTGGACACCCTGTACCCCGGCGAGGGCAACCGTGCCATCTGGGTCAAGAGCAGCCAGCAGAGCAGCATCAAGGATTACTGCGAACTGTTGCAGCCTGCCGAGGGTACCGAGGTAGTGGCTGTGTATGGACAGGATTTCTATTCCGGCCATGCGGCTGTGACCCACCATGTGTTCGGCAAGGGGCACGCTTATTACATCGGTGCGCGCTTGGATGACGCCGGCAACGCCGCTGTGCTGCGTGCAGCTTTGGCCAATGCCAAGGTGCACCTGCGTGACCTGCCGCAGGGTGTGGAATACCACTGCCGCGAAAGCGAGAACGCGCGCTACCATTTCTACATCAACACCACCCAGAGCGCAGTTAAGGTGCAGGTGGAATCCGGTGCAGACCTGTTGAGCGGCAAAAACGTTTTGGGCAGCATGGAGCTGAAACCCTATGATGCCTGCGCAATTGAGGAAAAAGTGAAATAAGAAAAACGCCATGCTTTCCGAAGAAAGCATGGCGTTTTTAGTTAGGAGTTAGGAGTTAGGAGTGAGAAGGTAATGTGGAATTAGGAATTGGAGGTGGGGAAAGGGAGCGGCGAAGTTGGTTTGAGCAGATGTTTTGTGGTGCCAGAACGGTCAAGACCGTTCCCTACAGTGCATTTTATAATGTGCGGCAATATTTATGGTACACCCCCACCCGTAGGGGCGCACAATGTGCGCCCGTTGCGCTGAAGGGGAACTGCTCCTTTTTAGGCCGTGCGTATCTCTCAAATATACTTATCCAACATATCCTGCAAAGCCTGCTTGGGCAGGAAACCGACGCTGCGGGCGGATTCCTGGCCGTTTTTCAGTACGACCAGGCAGGGGATGCTGGAAATGCCGTATTCGGTGGCAAGCTGGCGGTTTTCGTCCACATCAATGCTGTAAAATGCGGCTTTGCTGCCAACTTCATCGGCAAGCTCATGCAGGACCGGGGCAAGCATCTGGCAGGGACCGCACCAGGTTGCAGAAAAATCCAGAACGGCCACGCCCTGTGCTTTGGCCTGGGAAAGATCATTATTGCTGATTTTGGTAACCATAAAAAGGTTCCCTCCTTTAATTATGACTGTAATTATGACTGTAAAGCAGCGTGTTCCGCTGCTGTTTGCCGGACATGGTTATGGCGTATCTACACCATAGTATGGGCCGGGAGGGGGAAAGACATTCCCTTACTGCTGATTGTACACAGTTTGGGCTGCTTTGTCAACAAGAAAAAGACTGAATCTTAATTTTGGTATAAAATTACTATAACAAGTAAGACAAATTAAGACGAAAAGCAGATACAGGATAAAACAAAGCCACCCGCTCTGCGCAGGGATGCCCTGCACAGAACGGGTGGCAACTTTGTTGGAAGGTAATCAGCGGTTGTATTTTGCAGTAGCCTGCAGGCGCTGCATGGCACGGTTCAGGGCAATCTTGCTCTGGTAATACTCGTGCATGCTCTGCTTGTGCTGCAAGCGTTCCTCGGCGCGGATGCGGGCAGCCTCGGCACGGTTCTTATCGATATCCTCCGGGCGCTCGGCGCTGTCGACCAGCAGCACAACGTAAGCGGGGGTCACTTCAGCAATGCCATCGCCCACCAGTACGTTGCGGGTTTCGCCGTTCACGGTGAACTGCATGATGCCCATTTCCAGGGCAACCAGCACCGGGCTGTGTCCGGCCTGTACGCCGTACTGGCCGTCAGCGGTGGGCAGGGTCAGGCTTTCGCACTCGCCCTGGAAAAACTCGCCGCTGCTGGCCGTGATGTTCAGAACGAACTTTTCCATCAGGCCACACCGCCCTTTTCGGCAGCCTTCTTGCGAGCATCGTCCAGCGTGCCCACGTTGAAGAACGCCCATTCGGGCAGATCATCGACCTGACCGTCCACGATGGCGGCAAAGCCCTTGACAGTTTCGGCCAGGGGCACATATTTGCCCGGCAGGCCGGTAAAGTTCTCGGCAACGAAGAACGGCTGGGACAGGAATTTCTGGATTTTGCGGGCGCGGGCAACGGTCAGCTTATCGTTGTCGTCCAGTTCGTCCATGCCAAGGATGGCGATAATGTCCTGCAGTTCCTGGTAGCGCTGCAAGGTAGCCTGTACCTTGCGGGCCACGCGATAATGCTCCTCGCCCACAATGTCTGCTTCCAGGATGCGGCTGGTGGAATCCAGCGGATCCACGGCGGGGTAGATACCCTGTTCCACGATCTTACGGGACAGAACGGTAGTGGCATCCAGGTGGGCAAAGGTGGTGGCCGGGGCGGGGTCGGTCAGGTCGTCGGCAGGCACATAAACGGCCTGAACCGAGGTGATGGACCCATCACGGGTGGAAGTGATACGCTCCTGCAGGGCACCCAGCTCGTTGGCCAGCGTGGGCTGGTAACCAACGGCGGAGGGCATACGGCCCATCAGGGCGGAAACTTCGGAGCCAGCCTGCACAAAACGGAAGATGTTGTCAATAAACAGCAGCACGTCCTTGTGGCTTTCCTCGCGGAAGTATTCTGCCATGGTCAGGCCGGTTTCGGCAACGCGCATACGGGCTCCCGGCGGTTCGTTCATCTGGCCGAAGATCAGGGCGGTCTTGTTCAGAACGCCGGAAGCGTTCATTTCGCCCCAAAGGTCACAGCCCTCACGGCTGCGCTCGCCAACGCCGGTAAAGATGGAGTAGCCGCCGTGCTCGGTGGCTACGTTGTGGATCAGCTCCTGGATCAGCACGGTTTTGCCAACACCGGCGCCGCCAAACAGGCCGATCTTGCCGCCCTTGGCATACGGTGCCAGCAGGTCAATGACCTTGATGCCGGTTTCCAGAATTTCGGTTGCAGGTTTCTGGTCCTCAAAACCGGGGGCCTTGCGATGGATGGGCCAGGTAGGGACGTCTGCGGCCATGGGGCCTTTGCCGTCAATGGGGCGGCCCAGGGGGTCAAACATGCGGCCCAGGGTGGCTTCGCCCACCGGGGCAGTCAGGCCGTGGCCCAGTGCGTTCACGGTCATCCCCTTGCCAAGACCCTCGCTGGCAGAAAGCATAATGCAGCGAACGGTGGTTTCGTTCACATGCTGCGTTACTTCCATCGTGCGCTCAGCGGTCACTGTCAGCGCTTCCTGCAGGGCAGGCAGCTTGCCCTCGGTGAACTGAACGTCCACCACGGGGCCTGCTACACGAATAATTGTTCCCTGTGTCATACGATAGCCTCTTCCTTAATTTCAGAAGTAGATAAATGTTTGAACATTGTATCCCGATAGGGGATACAGTGCAAAAAGTTTAATAGTCGCTGGTTTGCACAGCAGAAGCACCGCCGATGATCTCGGTGATCTCCTGGGTGATTGCACCCTGGCGGGTGCGGTTATACTCCAGCTGGAGCGCGTGAATCATATCGGTGGCGCTCTTGGTGGCGGAATCCATGGCGGTCATGCGGGCGCTCTGCTCGGCGCAATAGCTCTCGGTCATGGCACCGAAGATCATGCCGTGCATGTAGATGGGGGCCATCTGCTTGAACACCGACCACGCATCGGGGAACAGCTCAACCTCGCCATGGGGATCGCCCAGTGCGGGCGGCAGCGGCGCAAAGTGGGAGCGTTCCAGCGGCAGCAGCTGCAGCATGACCGGTTCAGCGGTCAGGGCGTTCTGGATCTTGGTGTAGATGAGGTAAACCTCATCCACCTCATCCGCCTTGAACGTATCGATCATGTCCGCCGTGATGTCACGCGCACGCTGCAATGTGGGGGCCTGGCCGCTGTACAGAAAATCTTCCACCAAGCGGGGGTCCTTGTGCAGCAGGGCGCGGTAGCCGGTCTGGCCCACCACATAAAAGCGGGCCTTGGGGTCATCGCCGCAGTGCGATTTCAGAAACTTGAGCAGGTTCTGGTTGTACGCACCGGCCATGCCTTTGTCCGCCGTCAGCACCAGATAGGCGCGGCGCGGAGATTCCGGGTTGCGGGTGTGGAAGAACGGGTGGACCGGTTCTTCCGGCAGGTGGGGCAGCACGCGGGTCATCGTCATCTGCATGCGCTCAAAGTAAGGCGAAACTGCCTGGTAATTTTTGCGTGCCTTGCGCAGCTTGGAGGAGGAGATCAGGTACATGGCATTGGTGATCTTCATGGTGTCCTGAATGCTCTCAATACGCTCCTTGAGCAGCTTAGTGGATGGCATGGGCATCGCCTCCCGCAAATGCGTTCCAGGCGTTCAGGATGGTCTGCACCTGTTCGGGGCTGAGCTTACCGGAAGCCTGGATCTCGTCCATCACGCCGGACGGGTCCGTGCGGAACTGACGCACAAATGCGGAGGTTTTCTGGCGCAGCTCGCCGGTTTTGATCTCGTCGAGCACGCCGTGGGCGGCGAGGGTCAGCAAAACGACCTGCTCGGCGTCGGATTTGGGCTGGTACAGCGGCTGTTTCAACAGTTCCATCAAAGCCTTGCCGTGTTCCAGCTGGCGGCGGGTTTCAGCGTCCAGGTCAGAGCTGAACTGCGAGAAGGATTCCATATCCTTATACTGGGCCAGCTCGATACGCAGGTTGGCGTTGGCCTTTTTCATGGCCTTGGTCTGAGCAGCGCCGCCGACACGGGAAACCGACAAGCCAACGTTGACAGCCGGGCGGTTGCCTGCGTTGAACAGTGCGGTCTCCAGGAAGATCTGGCCATCGGTGATGGAAATAACGTTGGTGGGAATGTAGGCGGAAACATCGCCTGCCTGGGTTTCAACAATGGGCAGTGCGGTGATGGAACCGCCGCCCAGGTCGTCCCGCATACGGCAGGAACGTTCCAGCAGACGGGAATGCAGGTAGAAAACGTCGCCGGGGTAAGCCTCACGGCCGGGGGAGCGGCGCAGCAGCAGGGAAATGGCACGGTATGCCACGGCGTGCTTGGAAAGGTCGTCATAGACGATCAGCACGCTCTTGCCCTGGGCCATAAAATATTCGGCCAGTGCGGTGCCGGCATACGGGGCAATGTACTGCAGGGGGGCGCTGTCGCTGGCGGTGGCGGCCACAATGGTGGTGTAGCCCATAGCGCCATGCTTTTTCAGGTCCTCGGCCACGCGGGCAATGGAGGAAGCCTTCTGCCCGATGGCAACGTAGATGCAGAGCACGCCGGTATCTTTCTGGTTCAGGATGGTATCGGTGGCGATGGAGGTCTTGCCGGTCTGGCGGTCGCCGATGATCAGCTCACGCTGGCCACGGCCGATGGGGAACATCGAGTCGATGGACAGAATGCCGGTGTGCAGCGGGGTGTCCACGCTCTGGCGCTCCAGAATGCCGGGGGCCTGCTTCTCGATGGGGTTGTAACCAACGGCTTCGATGGCACCCTTGCCGTCGATGGGCTCGCCCAGCGGGTTGATGACGCGGCCCAGGAAAGCTTCGCCGACGGGGATACCGGCGCGCTTGCCGGTACGGGTCACCAGGGTGCCCACGCCGACGGATTCGGCACCATCAAACAGCATGATGCCCAGGTGGGAAGGCTCAACACTTTCCACCATGCCCTTGGCACCGTTTTCAAAGGTGACGATCTCGCCGTACACGGCGCGGTCCATGCCTTCAACGGTAACAATGCCGTCGGCAGCGGACACAACCGTGCCTCCCTCGGCGGTGTTGGCGGCGGGCTTGTAGTCCTCCACGCGGGTCTTCAGGGTGGCCAGGTCGGGCTTGTCGCCGGTCATCTGGTCCAGGGCATGGCGGCCGGAGTTATCAAACACACGGTCGCCCACCTGCAATACATAGCCGGAAAGCAGGCTTTCATCCACGCTGACATCCAGCAGGACTTCGGTTGCATCGTACAGGGATTTCAGCTCGGCCTTGATCTTGTCCAGGTCCTGCTCCCGCGGCTGGCGGGCGCAGTGCAGGTCGGCCTTTACAATGCGGTTGGCGGAGAAAAACTCGCGGCTGAATTCACTTGCCATTGCTGTCCCCCGCTTTCTGCAGCAGGTCATCCAGCAGGCGTGCATCGTCCTGCTGCGTCAGGTTGCGCGCCAGCAGCTTTTCACACATATCGCGGGCCAGGGCGGAAGTTTCAGCATTGGCATCGCGCAGGCGGCGGGCATGCTCTGCTTCGGCAGCGGCTTTGCCTTCGGCCACAATCGCATCTGCCTGGCGCTGGGCGTCCTGCAAAAGCTGTTCTTTCTCTTTTTCAGCCTGCTTTTCGTAGGCTTCGCGGCGCTGGGCAGCTTCGGTATCCACATTCTGCAGTTTATCCTGCGCCTGTGCCAAAACAGCCTGTGCGTCGTTCTTTTTGCCTTCTGCATCGGCGATCGCATCATCGATCTGCTTCTGGCGCTGCTCAATCACGTTCATAACGGGACGGTACAAAAACTTGCGCAGCAGAACAAACAGAACCAGAATGTTGACGACCGTCCACAGAATATTCAAATTCAGTGTCAGCATCGTTTATGCCTCCGTTATCAGCCCAGGAACAGGATGATGAGCAGTGCAACAACGAAGCCGAAAATGGCGGTGCCTTCTGCCAGGGCGGCACCCAGCAGCAGGTTCTTGCTGATCTTGCTTTCAGCTTCCGGCTGGCGGCTGATGGCCTCCGCTGCCTTACCGGTTGCAATGCCAATGCCGATGCCGGCGCCAATGCCGGTCAGTGCTGCGATGCCAGCGCCCAAAGCTACCAAACTTGCCATAATAAATTACTCCTTTTTATAATAATGTAAAAGTGGGAAAGAAAACGCAGGTCATTCCATCGTTTCTTTCATGAACAGGGAGGTCAGGAAGACAAACACATAGGTTTGGATCAGACCGTCAAACAAATCAAAATACAGGCTGAAAATTGCGGGGACAAAAACCGGAACCACCAGTTTGATGAGTTCCATGATGACAAATGCGCCCAGAACGTTGCCGAACAAACGCATGCACAGGCTGGTGGGCCGGATGGCGATTTCCAGAATGTTCATGGGGGTCATCAGGGCAATGGGTTCCGCCAGGCTGTGTACAAATCGCTTGCCGCCCTTTGCATGGATGCCGGAATATTCGATCAGCACAATGCTCATAATAGCCAGCGCTGCGGTAACATTCAGGTCCTTTGTGGGGGGCTTGAGACCAATGATGCCGATCAGGTTGGAGCAGGCAATGTACAGTGCAACCGTGATCAGGTACGGCACATACTGTTTGCCGGCTTCGCCCAGCAGATCTTTGAAGAAATTATCCATGGTTACCACAGCGGTTTCCAGGATGGCCTGGCGCTTGCTGATATGATTGACCTTGAGATTGCGTGTGAGCAAAATCGAAACGATCACCAAAAACGCCATGATGCCCCAGCTTACCGCGATGGATTCCGGGATGTCGATGCCGCCAAAAATGGGAAGGGTAAACGCCGTATCAACGTTAAGCTCCTCTTTTAAGGCGGCGGTCAGTTCGTTCATTATTCCGCCTCCTCTGGCCAGCGGGGCAGCTTGTGCGCCGGGCTGGCTTTATGTTTTGAATTTATCTGATAAAAAGCGCACCAAGGAGAAAAACAGAAAGGAGGAAACGGCGATGTTCCGTTTCCGCACCCTCCTTGCTGCGTTCTTTATGCCGCCATAATACCACCATTCCCCGCCATTTGTAAGTCCCTTGCCGCACATTCTGCCTTTTGGATATTCCGTAATTCTGACAGATTAAAAATACTGTGCATGATGCACAATAAAGCACACTGAAAATTGAGCTAATTGCCGAATTTAATGACAAAAAATGCAGAAAAGTTCTTAATTTCAAACAAATCTTGCAGTTTTATGCGGTTTTGATGGTGAGGGAAAGGAACGGTGTTTGTGCAAAACTGCCAAGGAGCGGAAATTCAGGCGATGCGCTCCGCGCCAAGGGCGGTTTCGGATGCAAAGCGGGTAGCCGCCAGCTTTTCCAGTGTGGCAAGCCGCACGCAGATGGTAAACAGCCGGGCCGCAGGTTCGATCTCCTCGGCACTGGCAAAGCTGGGGGCAATACGGACGTTGCTGTCCTGCGGGTCGCGGCCATAGGGCCAGGTGGAACCGGCGGGGGTGAATTTGACACCGGCCCGGCGGCAAAGCTCCACCGTGCGGGCCGCGCAGCCCGGCATGGTATCGAAGGAAAGGAAGTAGCCGCCGCGGGGTTCCGTCCAGCTGGCAATGCCGCTGCCGTCCAGTTCCTCGCGGAAAATGGAGATGACCTGCTCGAACTTGGGGCGCAGCAGGCGGGCATGGCGTGCCATATGGGCTTCAATGCCGCTTTCATTGCGGAAAAAACGTGCCTGGCGCAGCTGGTTGAGCTTATCGGGGCCGATGGTGGCAAACTTCCACACTTTGCGCAGATCGATCAGGTTGGCGGAACTTGCCGCCACGCCGCTGATGCCTGCACCGGGGAAGGAAACCTTGCTGGTGGAGCAGAACTCATACACCATATCCGGGTGCCCGGCATTGGCGCAGGCGGACAGGATGTCTGGCAGGACGGCCGGGGCGTTGGGGTAAAGGTCATGCACGCAGTAGGCGTTATCCCAGAAAATGCGGAAATCCGGCGCTGCGGGTTGCAGGTGGGCAAAGCGCTCCACCACCATGGGGCTGAACACAATGCCGGTGGGGTTCTGGTACTTGGGTACGCACCAGATGCCTTTGATGGAAGCATCCCGCTGGACCAGGTCTTCGATCATGTCCATATCGGGGCCATCATTGTGCATGGGGATGGGGATTAGCTGGAAGCCGAAATGCTCCGTCATGGCAAAATGGCGGTCATAACCCGGCACGGGGCAAAGGAACTTGCGGTCCTTGACCTGCACCCACGGCTCTGCGCCCAGCAGGCCGTCCAGCATGGCGTGGCTGAGAATATCGAACATCATGGTCAGGCTGCTGTTGCCACCCACCATGACCTGCTCCGGCCGCGCGCCGATCATACCGGCCAGCAGGGCTTTTGCTTCGGGAATGCCGTCCAGCCCGCCGTAATTGCGGCAGTCGGTGCCATCCTCACTGTCCAGCACGCTGCGGGAGTTCAGTTCACCCAGCATGCGCTGCGAAAGTGCCAGCTGCTCCGGCGCAGGCTTTCCGCGGGAAAGATCCAGCTGCAGGCCCTGCTGTTCGTACTCTTGGTAGCGCTGGCACAGACGGTGGTATTCCCGCTGCATTTCTTTTTTTGTCATATCCTGATACTGCATGGTGTCATCCTTCCTGGGCAATACCGGCAGGGCCGCTTGCTTACCTGGTGTAGCTGAAAACGAAGAAAATGACGAAGATTTCGCAAATGTGCGATGGATTCGAGGCAAAAAGCCGCAGGAATCCTTTGTGGATTCCAAGGATTTTTAACGCGGAATCCGGCCGCGTTTTAAATTTTCGACGTTTCAGGTACACCCTGGGGGGAGTATGTACGAACCCTGCCGGTATGCCTTGTTTTCTGGAACGGTTTGTATTATACTGTCGGAAAACACATTTGTAAAATATATGTTTCGCATACGAAATATTTGTATTTGATATGGCAAAACGCAGGAAAAGAGGAAAAACTGTGAATGTAAACTATGAATATTACCGCTTATTTTACTATGTCTGCAAATATCACAGTATAACCCGCGCGGCCAATGTGCTGCGCATGAGCCAGCCCAATGTGACCCGCGCCCTGAACCGGCTGGAGGAACAGCTGGGCTGTAAGCTGCTGGTGCGCAGCACCCGCGGCGTGACGATGACGCCGGAGGGCGAGGTGCTGTTTGCCCACGTGGAAATCGCCCAGGAGCAGCTGCAGGCGGGGGAAAGCGAGCTGGCGGGCATTACCGCGCTGGAAAGCGGTGCGCTGACCATTAGCGCCAGCGAGACCGCTTTGAATGTGTTTTTGCTGGATAAGCTGCGGGAATTCCACCGGCGTTACCCCGGCGTGCGGCTGCGTATTGCAAACCATTCCACCCCGCAGGCCATCCGTGCGCTGGGGCGCGGGCTGGTGGATCTTTGTGTGATCACCACCCCGGCCCGGTTGGAATCCACGATGCGCCGTACCCTGCTGATGCCGTTCCAGGAAATTCTGATTGCCGGCAGGAACTTTGAATTTTTGCAGGGCCGCTGCTGGGCGCTGAAAGAACTGCAGCAATACCCTCTGATCTGCCTGGGCAGCGAGACGATGACCTATGCGTTCTATAACCAGTTTTACTTAAGCAACAATCTTGTTTTGCAGCCGGATACTGAGGCCGCTACCACCGACCAGGTGGTGCCGCTGGTCAAAAGCGGGCTGGGGCTGGGGTATGTGCCGCAGAATTTTGCCAAGGATGCCCTGGCCGCGGGGGATGTGTTTACCATCCAGTTGAAAGAGGAAATCCCCACCCGTCATGTTGTGCTGGTGCAGGATGGCGGCCGTGTTCCCAACGCAGCTGCGCGCGAATTTGCCCGGATGCTGAACAGCAGCGTTACGCAGCAGAATGCACCATAAGCGGACAAAATTGTGCATCGGAACCAGAAAATTAAAAATATCTGCGTCTGTTTTTGTGAAAGGCGATTGACAACTGCCGTGCGGAACCGTATGATAAAAGTGGAACTTTGCCCGGTGCAGCGGGAACCATACGGTGCGCCGGATTCCGCGCAGAGGGACAGAAAATAATAGGAGGGATTGTTTTGAAACAATGGCTGAAAGACGCAGTTTTTTACGAAATTTACCCCCAAAGCTTTTATGATACCAACGGGGATGGCATCGGCGATCTGAAGGGGATTATCGAAAAGCTGGATTACATCAAAGAGCTGGGGTGCAACGCCCTTTGGATCAACCCCTGCTTTGATTCCCCGTTCAAGGACGCCGGGTATGATGTGCGCGATTATAAGCTGATTGCCCCCCGCTATGGCACCAACGCGGATGCCAAAGCGCTGTTTGAAGCAGCTCATGCCAAGGGCATCCATGTGCTGCTGGACCTGGTGCCCGGCCATACCAGCGAGGAACACGCATGGTTTAAGGAGAGCAGCAAGCCGGAAAAGAATGAGTATTCCGACCGCTATATCTGGACGGATTCCTGCTTTAGCGCCGGTGACGGTATGCCGTTCATTGGCGGCGAGACAGACCGCAACGGTACTTATATTTTGAACTTCTTCAAGTGCCAGCCTGCTTTGAACTATGGTTACGGCAAGTGCCGCGAAAAGTGGCAAATGCCCACCGACGCCCCCGGCCCGCGCGCAACGGTGGAAGCCGTGAAGGATGTGATGCGCTTTTGGCTGGATATGGGCTGCGATGGTTTCCGTGTGGATATGGCATCCAGCCTGGTCAAGAATGATACCCACCACAAAAAGTATACCTGTGCCATCTGGCGCGATATTGCCGCTATGCTGGACAAGGAATACCCCGAAGCCGCTCTGGTGAGCGAATGGAACCAGCCGCGTCAGTCCCTGAAAAACGGCTTTGATATGGACTTTATGCTGGAATGGCAGGGCAATGGCTACAGCTGGCTGATGCGCAATTATGATGGCGCAATAGATTCTGACCCGCATAACATCGGCAAGGCGTATTTCTGTGCGGATTCCGGCACGGGTATTGACAAGTTCCTGGATGACTGGCTGCCCAGCTACAAGGCGACCCGCAAGGATGGCCTGTACTGCTTGATTACCTGCAACCATGATACCATCCGCCCCTCCGCCGGTTTGACCCCGGATGAGCTGAAAATTGCTTACGCCATGCTGTTTACCCTGCCCGGCGCACCGTTTGTGTATTATGGCGATGAGATCGGCATGCGCTATCTGCCGCTGCCCACCAAGGAGGGCGGCTATTTCCGCACCGGTTCCCGTACCCCCATGCAGTGGGATAACAGCGCCAACAAGGGATTTTCTACCGCCGCAGCCGACAAGCTGTACCTGCCGGTGGACGATACTGCGGACGCCCCCACCGTGGCTGCCCAGCAGGCAGACCCTGACAGCCTGTGGCATACCGTGCAGGGGGTGCTGAACTTCCGCCACAGCCACCGGGATCTGGATTCCGATGCGCCGTTCCATGTGCGGTTTGCCCCCAAGGCAAAGGGCAGCTACCGCCCGTTTGCCTGGGAGCGCGGTAAGCTGATCTGCGCGGTGAACCCCGCCCGCGAGGGAGCAGAACTGCCCCTGAAGCTGGAAGACGGTACCCGCGTGCTGCATGTGATCGGCAAAGCCGAAGTGAAGGGCGATGAGCTGGTGCTGGGTGCACAGAGCTTTGCAATTTTGGGGTAAGCAGAATAGATTGCAAACGCAAATGTTAAGGCAATACCGCATAATTCTAAGTGCCGATACGGCGAGCGAGGTGCGGC